>Ga0326727_10000189_pt1 | contig 268433 bp, 227 predicted proteins | sample MB2enrmetagenome_FD_207643 | JGI IMG/M metagenome (GOLD analysis project Ga0326727, IMG submission 207643) | Lab enriched peat soil microbial communities from McLean, Ithaca, NY, United States - MB29MY | ecosystem: Environmental > Terrestrial > Soil > Wetlands > Peat | place: USA: New York... | reverse complement strand
CATTCTGGCTTGTGAGTTTACAACTTCGCCGAAGTTGGTTTCCGTCCTCGAAACCTGATGCCGAACGGTCCCGCCAGAGTGCCCTTCTGAAAGGAGGACTATCACTCAACTTCGGAATTCAGGCTAAACAGCGCCCTTGGGGCCCGATTCCGCGGTTCGCACTTTGGCCTTCACGAAATCCATCTCGGTCTGCTTAGGGATGCCGGGCTCGAAGCAGCGGCGGCAGCGGGCCTCGTACATGTCGGACGCGCCCACCACTATCAGCTCGTCGGAACCGCGCAGCCGCTGCGTGTGCTTGGCGGGGTTGCCGCAGCGGACGCAAATGGCGAGCGTCTTGGTGATGGACTCGGAGAGCGCCAGCAGGTCCGGGATGGGCGGGAATGGCCTGCCCAGGTAATCCGTGTCGAGGCCGGCGACGATCACCTGCTTGCCGCTGTCGGCCAGGCGCTGCGCCACGTCCACCAGTTGCGGCCCCATGAAATTGGCTTCGTCGATGCCCACCACTTCCGAGCGCCAGTCGATGCGCTCGGTGATTTGGCCGGCGTTGGCGACCACCTGGGAGTGCATGCGGAGGTCGCCGTGGGAGACGATCTCGTCATCCGAATAGCGCGTGTCGATCGACGGTTTGAACACCTCGACCCGCTTGCGCGCGATCATGGCCCGGCGCAGGCGTCTGATCAGTTCTTCGCTCTTGCCCGAGAACATGGGCCCGCAGATCACTTCGATCCATCCGACGTTGCCGGTGATAATGTCCATACGAACCGTTCAGCATGGCACAAACGGGGGGCGCGAATCCAGCACCTCTCAACTCCGGGCGCGCCAGACCACCGGCTCGATGGGGCCAAGCAGGAACAGGTATATGATCGAGCCAGCCAGTGCCACGCCGGCGGAAACGGCGAAGGCCCAAAAGAACACGCCCGTTTTGTCCACCACGAATCCGGTGATGGCGGGCGCAGCCACCCCGGCCAGGTTCCCCACGAAGTTCTGCAAACCAGACCATCGGCCCGCGGCGAGGGGCCCGGCGACGGTCTGCGTGATGGCCCAGTGGCTGGATGCGAATACGCCGTACGACATGCAACCAAGCATCAGGAAGGCCATGGCGGCCACGGGATTGGAAACCCATGCCACCGCCAGGATAACAGTGGCCCCGCCCAACCCCGCTCCCGTGCAGGTCTTGCGGACGTGTGTGGGTGTGGCACCGGCCACGATGAAGCGATCGGACAGCCATCCGGTGATGGTGGTCGCGGAGGCGGTCACAAAGTATGCGGCCGAGCCCACGGTGGCCATCAGGTTCATCGAAAAGTGCCGCTCCCGAACGAGATAAAAGGGCAGCCAGGTGAGCAGGAAGTACCAGAAATAGTTCGCGCAGAAGAGCCCCAAAAAAGTGGCCCATGCCGAACGCTGGCGCAGGATATCGGGAATACTCGCAATTTCGCCGGGGTGGCCGGCGGCGAGGCCTGGCCCGCGCGGCATCCATTTCACCCAGCCCGGCAGCCAGAACAGGCTGCCCAGTCCCAGGGCAATGAAAAACGGCCGCCAGCCGAAGCGCGCCATGAAGATGCCGCCCACCAGCGTGCCCAGCGCCGGTCCGACTTTTGTGCCGGCGTCGATCAACGCATTCGCCAGTCCGCGCTGATGCTCGAAAAAATGCGCGGCCAGGATCTTCGAATAACACGGGTAGGCCACCGACTCCCCGATCCCCAGCAGCAGCCGCAGGACCAGCAGCACCGCGAAACCGTGAATCAAGCCGGTTGTGGCCGTGGCCGCCGACCATAGGAAGAATCCCACGGCGAGAACCCAGTTGACGTCAAAGCGATCCACCAGCCAGCCGGCGGGGATCTGGAACGCGGCGTAGGTCCAGAAGAAAGAGGAAAGCAGGATCCCCAGTTGCGATGCCGAAATCCCCAACTCGTCTTTGAGCAGCGGCGCCGCAATCGAGAGATTCCCGCGATCGATGTAATTAATGGAGACCGATAGGGCCAGCAGGATGACCACACCCCGCAGGGCGCCCGAAACTTTGGTTTGAAGGGGAGTCGAGGGCGCAGTCACGGGTGCTCCTTCAGTTGGTGCGGTAGTTGGTGAACTGCGTGTCGATGCCGAAATCGGTCTCGCGGAGCAGCTTGATGACTTGTTGGAGGGTGTCGCGGTCGCGGCCGGCGACGCGCACGAAGTCGCCCTGGATGGAAGCCTGCACCCGGAGCTTGCTGTCCTTGATCTTCTTCACGATCTCGCGGGCTTTTTCGGTGGGGATGCCCTGCTGCAACGAAATCTCTTGGCGCACCGTGGAGCCGGCCGCGGGAATGATCTCTCCGTAGGTCAATCCCTTGAGCGGCACCTTGCGCCGGACCAGCTTGGATTCGAGGAGGTCCACCACCGCCTTGAGCTTGAATTCGTCCTGGCTGGACAACACGATCTTGTTTTCCTTCTCCTGGAGCTCGATGTTGGACTTCGAGTCTTTGAGGTCGTAGCGCTGATGAATCTCCTTCAGCGCCTGCTGGATGGCGTTGACGACTTCCGGAATCTCGATTTTGGAGACTACGTCGAAGGTATTGTCGGGCATAGGCTACTCGGGTGGCGGGGAATCGCGGTCCTCCGGTTCCGGATTGTCGATGTCTAACCCCAGGATGGAGCCGGGGCGGACACGCAGCGGCGTCACGCGGCGCACCAAACTACGCCCCGCGTAAGGGGGCCGAGGAAGCGCAGGCTTGGGAGGCTCGGGCTGTGGGGGCGCCGGCGAGGGTTGCGCTTCGGGCTTGCCGGCGTCAAGCGCCGCGAGCACGCGGCGCGCGATTTCGTCAACCATCGTGCCCATGGTGGCGTCGAGCGCCAGGGTTACGGCCGCGCGCACCTGTTCGGCATCCACCACAGCGACGAACGGCGCCGATTCCGTGGCCCTCAACGCGCTATCGGCGGCTGCCGTTTGTGTGCCTGGGCCGGGACGACCGGGCCGCTCCTTCCACGCGGCTTCCGCCAGCGGTTTCACGGCCGCCAGTAAGGCGCTGGCCTCGAACGGTTTCTCGAGCGCGCCATCGGCCTGGACAAGCCGCGCCCGCGACTCGTCGATAGGCTCCTGGGCTCCGGACGTGAGGATGACCCGCACGTGGCGGTGGCGCGGGCTCATCTTGAGGTACTGGCAGATATCGTAGCCGGTGCGGCCGGGCATCACGGCATCGGCCAGCACCACGTCGGGATCGGCGTCTTCCAGGCGGATCAGGGCGGAATCGGCATTGCTGACGGTGACCACCTCGTAACCCTCATCGCTGAGGATGCGCTCACCCATGCGCTGGGCGTGCGGGCTGTCGTCCACCAGCAGAATGCGGCTCATTTTTTCGCCGGGGCAGGCGTCGCGGAATCTTTGGAGGCGGGCTTGAGTCGATTGATGGTTTTCTGCGGAATACCCACCCGGATCAAATCCTGGATGGACAAGAAGGGCCGGTAGGCAACGATCTTCTGCGCCTGAATCCTTCCGACGCCAGGCAACTTCAGCAGTTCCGGCAAGGGCGCGGTGTTGATATCCACGCCGGTGCGCGTCACGGTGGATTGCTGGACCGGCGCCGGCTGCGGGGGAGCGGGGGTGCCCCCTGGGCCCGGCTGGGTGGCGGTAACGGTGGTGGCGGTATCGCCCGCGGCGCCGCCCGACGCAGGGGGGGTGGCGCGCGCGTCGGGATTCCTGTCGATCGCGGAACTGTCGGCCACGGTGGAGACGGAGACCTCGGAGCTCACGCCCTGGGTGCCGGCGGCAACCGCGGGAACGCTGGCCGGGATGGTGGGGCGCAGGCCGGTCATCTGCGGGCTTCCCGATTTGGCCGCCGTGCTCATGTTGGGGTTGTTGCGGAAAGCCCCGAAGAAGTGGCTCATCAGGCTGGTCTTGGTGCGGTTCTCCAGCTCATACTTCATGCGGGCGTAAGCCACGGGATCGGCTTCCGGCACGGGCCGGTTCATTTCTTTCAGCTTGGCCCGGGCGGCATCGGCGTGCACACTCAGCGGATAGTCCTTGACGATCCGGGTGTAGGCCGCAACCTGCTGGTTCTCGAAGCGGTCGCCCATATGCTGGTAGGAATCGGCGAGCTGCCACAGCGCTTCGTCGGCCCCGCTGTAGAGCGGAAACTGGTCGACCATGCCCTGGAACCGGTTGGCAGCCGCGGGAAAGCTGCCCTTGGTGTGATAGAACATGGCGGCTCTGAACTCGGCGTCGGCCAGCACTTCCTGGATGTCGCGCAGTTTCTGTTGCGCGTCGGGGGCAAACTTGCTGTTGGGGAACTGCACCAGCAACTGGCGGCATTCGTCCTCGGCGCGCAAGGCATGCATGGGGTCGCGGTCGGATTTCTCCATCTGTTTGTAGTGGATATCGCAGACCTTATCCTGGGCCTCGGCGGCTTCTTCCATGGCGGGGTAGAACAGGATGAAGTCCTTGTACTCGGCTTCGGCCTGAGCGAGGCCGTGGGCGCCGCCCTCGCGAAACCAGCTATCGGCAATGGCCAGCTTGGCCTTGGCGAGGTACTCGCTGGTATCGTAAGTGTTGATGAGGGTTTGCAGCGTGAACCGCGCGACTTCGAAGCGGCTGTGCTCGACATCGTTGATGGCCTTGTCGAACAGGACCTTGTCGGGCTGCTGGGTGTCCTTGGTGATCGGGTTGTCGTACTTGTGACGTTTCGCGCACGAAGTCGGCAGAATCACCAGCGCGGCCAGCAATGCGACGTAACAAATGGCGTTTCGAACCATATTTCAATCCCCTACACTTTCACCCCGGTGGCGTTGGCGGCAATTTCGCGCATCTCCCGCACGGCAGCCTCGGGGTCGGGACTGTGAAAGATCGCCGACCCTGTGACAATCCACTCACAGCCGGAGCGTACCACATCGGCAAGGTTCTCCTTGTGGACGCCGCCATCGATTTCGATGGGCAGCGCTAACTTCCTCTCACGCCTCATCCGTTCGAGCTTGCGCGCTTTGTCGAGCACGTAAGGGATGAACTTCTGCCCGCCGAAGCCGGGGTTCACGCTCATTAAGAGCACGTAATCGGCCACCTCGACAACGTCTTCGAGCACCGAGACCGGCGTCGCGGGGTTGAGCACTATGCCCGCCAGGGCGCCGGCGTTGCGGATCAGCCCCAGGGTGCCATCCAGGTTGCGGCAAGCTTCGTAATGCACGGAAACGGAATCGGCGCCCGCCTGGACGAACGCGGCGACATAGCGGTCGGGGCTTTCGATCATGAGGTGGACGTCCAGGTGGAGGCGCGTGGTTTTACGGATGGATTCGACCACCGGCGGCCCAATGGTGAGATTGGGCACGAAGTGGCCGTCCATGACGTCCAGGTGCAGAATGGTGACGCCGGCGCGCTCGACACAAGCGATCTCCTCCGCCAGGCGGGCAAAGTTCGCCGACAGAATTGATGGAACAATTTCAACCATTTGCGGGCTGGTCCGATTTTATCACAGCGGCATAGAATCCGTCCCCGGCATCGTGGCCGGGGATGCGGCGCATGGTCTCGACGATGAGTTCCGGGGGAACCGCGGCGACCACCGCTTCATTCTCTTCCGGTTCCAGCGAACAGGTGGAATAGACCAGCAGGCCGCCGGGCGCGAGGGCCGCGCGCGCATTGGCCAGCAGCGCGGCCTGGCGGCGATGGAGATCGTCGAGATCGGCGGGAGTGAGCCGCCATTTGATTTCGGGGTTGCGGCCGAGGGTGCCGGTGCCGGAGCAAGGTACGTCGAGGAGGATGCGGTCGAACCGGAGCGCGAAGGGAAGCGGCTGGGTGGCGTCCAGGACCACCAGGTTGGGGGTAAGGCTCTTCATGGGCGCGAGGCGGCGATGATGGAGATCGCAGGCCACGGCGCGGACGCCCGATTCGAGCGCCTGCGCAGTCTTGTTGCCGGGCGCGGCGCACAGATCCAGGAACCGCTGGCCGGGGGCGAGGCCGAGCAGCGGGACGATGGATTGGGAGCCGATGTCCTGGATGCGGCCGCCGCGCATGTACTTCTCCGGTTCCTGAAGCGCGGCGCGGGCGATACCGGCGGCGGCCTCGGCGCCGTAGTGGCGTTCCCAGCGAGTCAGCAGCCACTCGGGACAGGAGAGTTCCACCTCGCGGCCCGGCCACTCGACGGGGGTGCGATCCACCTTCCGCAGCACGGCATTGACGAAGCCCGCGGCCGAGCGTTTCCGCGCGCGCTTGACGAGTTCGACGCTGGCGGCCACGGCGGCGTGCGGCGGGATGCGCTCCAGGTAACGAAGCTGGTAGATGCCCATGCGCAGCGCGATGCTCACCTCGGGGTCGAGCTTCTGCGAGCGGCCGGAGTAGTACCCGATGAACCACTCGAGTTGCGCGTGGTATCGCAGCACGCCGAAGACGATGGCGGAGGCGAGGCCGGCGTCTCGGGAATCGAGAGCGGCGGTGCGGGCGAGGAGGAGATCGGAGGCGTACCCGCCGGCTTCCACCTGGCGGAGGATGTCGAAGGCGGCGATGCGGGCGGAGGAAGGCATGACGATCATCGCCATCCACACGGAGCGTACTCGGCACGCCAGGCTAGCGGCGCAAGGCCGCGGGACGCCCTCAGCCCCGTCGGGGCGCCAGACAATAGCCCAGCGCGTGAGCGCTGGAATGAGATCCGAAGCCCGCCAGCCCCGGTGGGGGCGTAAGAAAGCTCCGCCCGCCGATCAGGGAGTGCTGCTGTCCAAACCCTTCTTCCGCCCCTGCCGGGGCTGGGCCGCTCGGATTGTCTTCCCATGGCTGGCGCCATGGGCTACTCTCTTTCGCCCTGCGGGCTGATCGTCCGCGGTCGCTCGACGGGTGTAGTTTCCACTCTTGTGCTGCACAGCCAGATGGGCATTGAACGTCCTGGAAGAGCGATATTATGAAATATTACAGCCCCGGTGATCGCATCGCCGGGCCGAAGCCCCCGGGAAACCGGGGGCTTTTCTTTTACGGGCACCCTTCCCTGCATCTCCAGCAAGTTGGCCTTAACGCGCTCGCGTTCTTTTTCGGGAATCCTTCGCAACTGCGCTTGCGCGGGTCCGGTGACGAGCAGGTTCCAGTGCATTGAGAACTTCGCTTAGCGGAGAGTAGTGCCCGCGAGGAAAGGCGGACCGGCCGCGGCGAATCGCAGCCATCTCGACGCCGGAAGGCAAAGCGGTCGGATAGCGGCTTTCAAGATAGGTGCGCACTCTCCCCACTATAATCGAATCAGTGGATCTGGAAAAAACATTGCTGCGCAAGGTCGGCGAAGCCATACACCGCTTCCAGATGATTCGCGACGGCGATCGCGTGGCGGTGGCGCTCTCCGGGGGGAAGGATTCGGCTACCCTGCTGGAAGTGCTGCGGCTGCTCGAGAAGCGCGCGCCGATCGATTTCTCGGTGTGCGCCTTCACCGTGGAACAGGGCAAGTTTCTGCGGCCCGTCGAACCTCTGGGCGAGTACCTGAAACAGCGCGGCGTGGCGTGGACCTACTACCGAGACGCTCCTTCCCTGCGCCTGCTCGACGACCAGCCGGAGCACGGCTGCGACCTGTGCAGCCGGTACCGGCGGCGCGCGGTGTACGAGGTGGCCCACGGGCTGGGGGCCAACGTGATCGCGTTCGGACACACGGCCGACGATTTCTGCGAAGCGCTGCTGCGCAACATGATGTTCACGGGCAGGCTGAGCGCGCTGCCGCCGGTGACCAGCTCGCGCGACCGCGAATACCGGCTCATCCGCCCGCTGGTGTTCGTGACGGAAGACATCACGCGCGCGTATGCCGAGGTGATGGGCGTTCCGGTGGTGCCGTGCGGGTGCTCGCAAAAGACGGGGACGGTGCGGCGCGCGCTGCGCGACATGTTCGCGGAGCTCGAGCGCGAGTATCCGCATCTCAAGGAAAACATTCTTTCCGCCATGGGCAACGTGGATACGGGGCGTCTGCTCGATCCGCGGCTGCTGCACCTGGAAGGCGCGCCACGGCGGGAATTGTTCCCCATCGTCACGGATTTATAGCCGGGCCCAAGGGGCGCCCCGGATTGACCCGCGGCGTTTACACCGATTAATATGGGGTTCTCTCGTTCCAAGCCCGACTTATGAGACTATTGCCACGCGAGGAGCATTTCTACCACCTCTTTGTAAAGCAAGTGGAGATCATCTCGGAGGCGTCCAGGCTGCTCAACGACGGAGTTCGAGCGGGAAATTCGCGCCTGGCCGGCTGCGCCACGGAAATCCTCGCCCTGGAACACCGGGGCGATGAACTCATCCACGAGATCTTTACGCGCCTCAACCAGACCTTCATCACGCCCATCGATCCCGAGGACATCCACAATATCTCTTCCGCGCTCGACAACGTGCTGGATGGGATTGAGGACACCGTGCACCGGCTGGTGTCGTATCATATCGACCCGATTCCGGCCATCATGGCGACGCTGGCGGAAATTGTCGCCAGTTGCGCGCGAACGTTGAAGAGCGCCTTCGAGGCCCTGGAACAGAACGGCACCATCATGGCGCATTGCATCGAAATCAACCGTCTGGAGAACGAGGCCGACCTCATCGGGCGGAGCGCGGTGGCGGACCTGTTCAACAAGGAAAAGGACCCCATCACGCTGATCAAGCTCAAAGAGGTATACGAGTTCTTCGAGGACACCATCGATAGCTGTGAAGACGTGGCCGACGTTCTGCAGAACGTAGTGGTCAAGAACAGCTAATCATGTCCACTTTCACGCTCGCCGCCCTGATCATCGGGATCGCGCTGGTGTTCGATTACATCAACGGCTTCCACGACGCGGCGAATTCCATCGCGACGATTGTGGCCACGCGCGTACTGACGCCGTTTCAAGCGGTGTTGTGGGCGGCATTCTTCAATTTCGTCGCGGCCTTCCTTTTCGGCACGGCCGTGGCCCGGACGGTAGGCCAGGGATTCGTGGACCTGAGCCTGGTGACGCCCTACGTCATCATGGCAGGCCTGGCGGGGGCCATCATTTGGGACCTGATCACGTGGTGGCTGGGACTGCCCACCAGCTCGTCGCACGCGCTGATCGGCGGGTACGCCGGAGCGGCCATCGCGCGGGTGGGGCTGCTGCGGGGATTGCCGCACAGCCTGGACGCGCTGAACGTCAGCCGGGGAGGCCAATGGCCACTCACGCTGACATTCATCGTGGTGGCGCCGATGATCGGGATGATCTCGGCGTACGCGCTGATGGTAGCGGTCTACTGGCTGTTTCGGAAATCCAGCCCGTCCAAGATGGACAAGTATTTCCGCAAGCTTCAGTTGCTTTCCGCGGCGACGTTCAGTCTCTCGCACGGGTCCAACGACGCGCAGAAGACCATGGGGGTCATTACCGGCGTGCTGGTGACCTCGAGCTTTCAGAAGACGTTCGAGGTGCACATCTGGGTGATTCTCGCGGCGCACGCGGCCATCGCCCTGGGCACCCTCAGCGGCGGGTGGCGCATCGTGCACACCGTGGGCGGAAGGCTGACGCGGCTCAGGCCGCGCAGCGGATTCTGCGCGGAGACGGGCGCGGCGGCGGCGGTGCTGTTGGCCACGCACCTGGGGCTGCCGGTTTCCACCACCCACGCGATTGCGGGCGCCATCGCGGGGGTGGGCAGCATTCAGCGCCTGAAGGCGGTGCGGTGGGGCATCGCGAGGAACATAGTGTGGGCGTGGGTGCTGACAATTCCGGCGTCGGCGGTGATTGCGTACGTGTCGTTCTGGGTGCTGCACTTCAGGACGGGGGCGTAGGAGAAAACCGGAAAACGTTTCGTCTCTCCCCGGGTTCTCCGGTTTCTCGAATCACCCACTCGGTCAACAGGGCGGTAGCGCCGGATGAGCGCAAATCAGCCTTGTCCAGCACCGCGCTCACGAAATTCTCCACCGAGGGGTAGTGCAGATTGGCGTGCGGGGGGATCAGCTCGGCGCCGCCAGGATGGGAGAACTGAGGGCCGTTGAGCGGCGTGAGGTCGATCTCGCCTTCCGTGCCGCGAATGCGGAATTCATCGCGGACCACGCGCGAATGCCGGCGTACATCCACCAGGCTGCGCACGCCGGTGGCATGTTCGATCATCACCGTGGCATTGTCTTCCACCTGGATGGGATGGACCAGCGTGGAGCGGTGGCCGCTGGCGCGCATGGGCTGGCCGAACAGGTAGTTCATCAAGTCGATACGGTGAGAGCCGACGTCGTATAGTGCGCCTCCGCCGGCACGGACGGGGTCGATCAGCCAGGCGCGGAAACCATCGGCCGGGTAGAACCAGTCGTGGGCTGTGGCTTCGGCGAAGACCGGGCGGCCAATCGCGCCGGATTCCATCAGCTCCTTCGCCCGGGCCACCTTGGGGTACATGCGGCGGTAGTAGGCCACGCCCAGCGTGCCGCCGGTCTCGCCGGCGGCCTGCTGCATCGTGAGGGCTTCGGCGTAGTCGAGCGCCATGGGTTTTTCGCAGAGCACGTGCTTGCCGGCGCGCAGGGCGGCAATGGTCTGCGGGGCGTGCAGGAAAACGGGCGTGGCGATGTATACGGCATCGGCCGCGGACTGCGCCAGGGCGGCGTCCAGATCGGTCCACGAGGGGACCGCGTAGCGCTCAGCCTTGGCGGGGCTCCGGGTGACGATTCCGGCGAGCTGGCTGCGCGGTTCGGCAAGGATCGCGGGGAGCACGCGTTTGGTGGCGATATCACCGACGCCGACGACTAGCCAGCGGAGCATGATCCCTCCTATACTTCCAGAATAACCGGCAGGATCAGCGGGCGGCGGGAGGTTTCCTTCACGATGTAGCGCTTCAGGTCGGCGCGGATCTTCTCCTTCATGACGCCCCAATCGGTCTTCTCTTCGCGGTTGGAGCCTTCCAGCGTTTTGGCCACGATCTGACGCGCGTTCTCGATGAACTGCGAGCCGTCTCCGGCCAGGGCGAAGCCGCGGCTGACGATTTCCGGCGCGTTTTCCATGCGGCCGGTCTGGCGGTTGATGGCAATGATGGGCAGCACGATGCCATCTTCGGAAAGGTGACGGCGGTCGCGAATGACCACCTCCTGCACCACGTCGTCCACCGAGCCGGAATCGATGCAAACACGGCCTACGGGAACACGGCTGGCTTTGCGCGCGCCGTGGTGATCGATTTCCAGAACGTCGCCCGATTCCATGATGAAAGTCTCTTCCAGGCCGGCGAAGCGCAGGTGCTCGGCCAGACGCGCGTGCTTGGTAAGCTGGCGAAACTCGCCGTGGATGGGCATGAAGTAGCGCGGGCGCACCAGGTTCAGGACCAGCTTCTGCTCTTCCACGCTGGCATGGCCGGAGACGTGCAACGGCGGGTTCATGCTGCCGTACAGGACGTCGGCGCCGCGGCGCGCCATGTGGTCGATCATGCGGAAAATGGCCTTTTCGTTGCCGGGGATGATGCGGGCGCTGAGCACCACGGTGTCGCCCTGTTCCACCGAAACGTGCTTATGGTTATCGACGGCCACGCGCGCCAGCGCCGACATGGGTTCGCCCTGGGTGCCGGAGATGAGGATGGCCACTTTGTCGGGCGGCAGGTCCATGGCATCCTGGGGGCGCAGCAGGATGCCGTCGGGAATATCGAGCAGGCCGAGCGAGTGGGCGATCTCGGTGACCGCCACCATGCTCCTGCCGATGACCGCCACGCGGCGGCTGAATTCCTGCGCCAGATCGAGGACGAGCTGGATGCGGTGGATGGAGGAACTGAAGCAGGAAACCAGCACCCGGCGCTCGGCGCGGTTGAAGATCTCTTCCATGCGTGGGCGGACGGCACGCTCACTCTCGGTGTAGCCGGGGCGGTCGGCGTTGGTGGAATCGGAGAGCAGCAGCAGGACACCGCGCTTGCCGTAGTCGGCGAGGGTGTGGAGATCGAACAGCTCGTTATCGGTGGGAGTGGGGTCGACCTTGAAATCGCCGGTGTGAATGACCACTCCGAGAGGCGTGGTGATGGCGAGGGCCACGCTGCTCACGATGGAGTGCGTCACGCGGATGAACTCGATCTTGAAGGGGCCGATGTCGAGAATCTGCTTGGGCTTGATGTGGATGAAGCGGGGATCCTCTTCGAGGTCGTACTCTTCCAGGCGGCGGTCGACCAGGGCCAGGGTGAAATCGGTACCGTAGACGGGGACTCCGATTTCGGAAAGGAAGTACGGGACGGCGCCGATGTGGTCCTCATGGCCGTGGGTGAGGATGAGGGCGCGAACGAACTGCTGGTTTTCCTTCAGAAAACTCAGGTCGGGCATAACCAGGTCGACGCCCAGCAGCTCGGCCTCGGGGAACATCATTCCGGAATCGATGACGATGATGTCATCGGCGTAGCGGATGGCGGTCATGTTCATGCCGAACTCGCCGCATCCACCCAGAGGGATTATCTGCAACTTCAGATCAGTCATTGTGATTCACTGCCAACTGCCCATCATAGGCTATTGCGGAGGGTGGCGGCCCACTTTTGGAAGAGGGCAAGCTAAAGCATGCCCCACCAGAGTGCCATTTCCGCGCGAATTCCGCCCCGCCAAGGCGTTCGGGACGAGTATCGGGGCCCAGGACAGCGCCGAGGAAGGCGAAAAAGCTCCTAAAGGCGGTGGCGACGAGCCAATTTGGGAGATAACTCCAATGTTTTCTGTAAAATAGAAATGCTCACCCCGAAGGGTGAGCATTCTTTCCCCTGTTCTACCAGGGTGATGTTCGATGGGAGAATCAGCTTCGACGGAATCGCAACCGTCAAAACCTTGTAGTTGGATCGTATTTCCCATCGGCTCGCAAGTCAAGCAGAAATCTGACTGAAAATTTTCGACCGTAACCTCCTCGTACGGGGTAACTTGCGGGATTGTTCATTTTTCGACAGGAGGGCCGAGGGATGGAAAAGGCCGGTTTCCAGGTTGAGGATTTCGCTCTAAGGCAAACAAAAGCCGGGTGTTATGTAGCGGGGTCAGCGTCGTTCGAGATGCAGGGTGATCATGGCTTCAGGGTCCTCCCCCTTGCGGAAGTGGCGAAGGAAGGCCCGGAAGCCACCCACCGCGAGACCCGACACGAGACAGAACGCCAGCAGTAAACCAGTGAGAATAAAGGCGTTTACCACCAGATTGCCGATGTTATCCCGAAGCGTGGGAACATGCTCGTCGAGGGTCACTTCGGCCTGATAACGCACCTGGGCGAGCAGGCGTTCGGCGGCGTCGGGGTCGGGCGGGGAGAGGATGACGGCTACCAGCGGGCCGCTGCGCTTGACCTCGGCGCCGGGGATTTTCCCGAGACTGTCCGCCTGCTGCATGGCGATCTGGGGGGTGGGGTAGTTGAAGATGGTCAGCACCATATCCCCTTTCGGGCCGTGAAAAACGCCCAACTGCGCCTCTGCGCCGAGGTGAAAGGCCGCCGCCGAGGGCAGGATGCCGGGATTGAACTTCCGGAGGCTGGCGGGGCCGATGATATAGCGCTCGCTACCAGAGACCAAATCCCGCAAAGGAAGGTGGCCAGGAAGCGTGGGAAAAGCAGTGGTGTCGACGTTGCGGAGCGATTCGACGATGGGGTCCAGTTCGGGATCGGTGGGCTTGTAACCGCTGAAAGAGAGGAGGTAATTGCCGTGAACCAGCATCAGGCTGTCGGCGGTTTCGGCGGCGAGGGCAGCCACTGTCGAGGGCCGGGATTGGGCCGGGCGCTGCCAATCGTAAGCCGCCAGCGCGCCGGTGGAATCCTGGAGACGCCAGGCGGTGGCGGTGAATTTGGCGGAGCCGTTTTGGTAGGTGGCGGCCTCGGATTCCTGGAGGCCGTACTCATCCCAGAGGGGACCGTCGGTGAGGACCGGCGTCGAGACCGCGGTGCGGTGCCAGTCGCCGATAACGTCGGGCCAGATGGCGGCCTGGGAGAGCGCGGGAAGGAGGAGGGCGAAAAGAAATCTGGTCATGAGTTGTTCAGGCGCCGTGGCATTTCTTGTACTTCTTGCCGCTGCCGCAAGGGCAGGGTTCGTTGCGGCCGACCTTCTGGCCGGCCACCGCTTGTTTGGGGCCGGTGGAACCGTCACCGCCCACGAACTGCAATTCCGCCAGCTCCTTTTCCTTTTTGCGCTGGATGTTGCGCGTGAAGTCCTCCATCGAACTCTTGGCGGCCTGGCGTTGCTGCTCGGTGGGGTCCGGGCGCGGCGCCTCTTCCTCCTCTTCTTCTTCGTCGGTGGGGAACGGCAGGACCGGACCGGAGCCGGTGCTCACCTGAAGGAAAAAGAGGTAGCGGACGGACTCGTCCTCGATGCGGTCCATCATGGCCGTGAACAGCTCGAAGGACTCCTTCTTGTATTCGACCAGCGGGTCTTTCTGGCCGTAGGCGCGGTTGCCGATGCCCTGCTTCAATTCGTCCATCGACAGCAGGTGGTCCTTCCACTGGCTGTCGATGACTTGCAGCATGACGATGCGTTCGGTCTGGCGCATGACGTCCGGGCCGACCAGCTCTTCTTTCTCCTGATACTTGCGCTGGAGGCGCTCAAAGATGAGGTCCGACATCTCCTGGCGGCTGAGGTCGGCAATCTCGGCGGTCTCCACCTTGTAGCCGAACTGGCTGAGCACGTCGGTGCGGAGGGAAACGAAGTCCCAGGTGTCGGGGTGCTTTTCGTTGGGGCAGTGCCGGTCGACAAATTGATCGACGATGCCCTGCACCATTTCCATGACCCGCTCTTTCTGATCGAGGCCTTCGAGCAACTGGCGGCGCATGCCGTAGACGGCCTGGCGCTGCTTGTTCATCACGTCGTCGTATTCCAGGAGGTGTTTGCGGGCCTCGAAATTCTGCATTTCGACGGCTTCCTGGGCCTTGGCGATGCGCTTGGTGATGAGCTTGCTTTCGATCGGCACGTCCTCTTCCATGCCGAGGCGCAGCATGAGGTTCTGCATGCGCTCGCCGCCGAAGATGCGCAGCAGATCGTCCTGCAGGGAGAGGAAGAAACGCGAACTGCCGGGGTCGCCCTGGCGTCCGGATCGTCCGCGGAGCTGGTTATCGATGCGCCGGGATTCGTGGCGCTCGGTGGCCACTATGTGCAGGCCGCCCAAGTCGGTGACTTCGTCGTGTTCCTTGTCGGTCTGGGCCTTGAAGCGGGCGAAAATCTCGTCCCACTTGTCGCGGCGCACCCGGTAGAACTGGTCGTGGTGGGTGAAGAAGTAGAAATGCTCGTCGGCGACGTACTGGGCCTCGTCTTCCGAGAGACGCTCGGCCACCTTGTCTTTGAGGCAGGCGTCCTTGGTCATGAACTCGGGGTTTCCGCCGAGCAGGATATCGGTGCCGCGGCCGGCCATGTTGGTGGAGACGGTGACGGCGTTCTTGCGGCCGGCCTGCGCCACGATGGACGCTTCGCGCTCGTGATTCTTGGCGTTCAAGACCTCGTGCTTGACGCCCATGCGCTTGAGGATGGCGGAGAGCCTCTCGGATTTCTCGACCGAGATGGTGCCCACCAGGACGGGCTGGCCCCGCTTGTTCAATTCCATGATCTCCTTGGCGGCGTTGCGAAACTTCTCCACCTCGGTGCGGTAGACCATGTCCTGATTTTCCTTGCGGATCAACGGACGGTTGGTGGGAATGACGGTGACGTCGAGGTTGTAGATCTTCTGGAATTCGGCCGCTTCGGTTTCCGCCGTGCCGGTCATGCCGGCCAGCTTCTTATACATGCGGAAATAATTCTGGAAGGTAATGGTGGCGAGGGTCTGGTTCTCGCGCTGGATCTTGACGCCTTCCTTGGCTTCCACGGCCTGGTGCAGGCCGTCGGACCAGCGGCGGCCGGGCATGAGGCGGCCGGTGAACTCGTCGACAATGATCACTTCGGGGCCTTCGTCGCCGTCTTTCACCACGTAATCGCGGTCGCGCTGATAGAGCACGTGCGCGCGCAGGGCCTGCTGCACGTGGTGGTTGTACTCGATGTTGGCGGGGTCGTAGAGATTGCCGACGCCCAGCAGCTTTTCCACTTTGTACACGCCCTCCTCGGTGAGGGCCGCGCTCTTGTGCTTTTCGTCGATGGTGTAGTCGCCGGTGGTGTACTTTTCGCCCGGTTCCCGGCCCTCGATGACTTCGCCGCGGATAAGCTTGGGGATGATGCGGTTGATCCGGTAATACTTGTCGGTGGATTCCTCGCTGGGGCCGGAAATGATGAGCGGGGTGCGGGCCTCGTCGATGAGGATGGAATCGACTTCGTCGACGATGGCGTAATTGAACGGGCGCTGCACGCAATCGTCGATGCGGAACTTCATGTTGTCGCGCAGGTAGTCGAAGCCGAATTCGTTGTTGGTGCCGTAAGTGATGTCGGAGCCGTAGGCCTCCTTGCGCTCCTGGTCGTCGAGATCGTGGACGATGACGCCGACGCGCATGCCGAGGGCCTTGTAGACGCGGCCCATCCATTCGGAATCGCGCTTGGCCAGGTAATCGTTGACGGTGACGACGTGAACGCCCTTGCCGCCGAGGGCGTTGAGGTAGCAGGGCAAGGTGGCCACGAGGGTCTTGCCTTCGCCGGTTTTCATCTCGGCGATTTTGCCGTGGTGCAGGACCATGCCGCCGATCAACTGCACGTCGAAATGGCGCATGTTGAGGAAGCGGCGGCCGGCCTCGCGGACCACGGCGAAGGCCTCGACCAGGAGGTCGTCTATGGTGGCGCCCTGCGCGATGCGTTCTTTGAACTCGATGGTTTTGGCGGCGAGGTCGATGTCCGACAATTGGCGGAGCTCGGGCTCGAGATCGTTGATGGCAGCCACGGTGGGCAACATGCCTTTGATCTCGCGCTCGGTTTTAGTCCCAAAGATCTTCGCCAGGATGGCATCAACAATCATGCAAGGTCTCTTACAGGGGAAAGTCCGTCCGTTCTTATTTTACTCTGTCAGAGAGGACGGACGGCGTGCGAGGAGTTTAGCTACAGCGTCACCGTCAAAGTCGCATGAACGGGAACGGGGTCCCGGCCGGCACTCCGCCGACGGTCAGGGTGACAAGGAGCCGGGGCGCCAGAAGGGCCGCCGGCGGCAGCACTACCAGACAAACCACCAGAGCGAGGCGTTGGCAGGCCACAAGGCCTTAGGATACCATCGGCTTATGGCAGGTTCGGCGCGCCGCCTCTCGCGCAGATCATTGCTGATCGCCGGACTGGCGGGCTCGCGTGTAGCGGCACAGGGCCTCGAGGGAACCACTTTTCCATCGGATTGGCGGCGGTACTCCGATCCAACCACCGAGCTGGATGTCTATCGGCTGACGAACCCGGCTTACTCCAGCACCATGCCGGCGTATTACAACCGCGCCATCGCGCGGTCGAGCGACTGGATGCTGTTTTGCTGCGACCGCGGCGGATCTCGTCAGGCCTTCCACATGGATTTGAAGAACGGCGAGACGCGCCAGTTGACCGAGGCCGAGGAACTGGACGGCGCGTCGATCACGCTTCTTCCGGATAACCGCTCGTTCTGTTACTTCGCGGGGCGCTCCTTGCATGTCGCCAACCTAGCCCCGCCCCGGGAGCGCAAGTTGTATCAGGTTCCGGAGGGTTGGGACCGGGGTATGGGAATGAGCGTGGCGCCTGACGGAACGCACGCCACCTTCGCGGAGCGGCGCGGCGAAGGCTCGAGGCTTCGCATGGTGACGCTGTCACACGGGGCGGCGCACACGGTGGTGGAGGGCCCGGTGGCGATAGGCGATCCGATCGTGCGGTTCAGGCGCGCGCAGATCTTGTACCGGCAGGCGGACGAGGCGCTGTGGCTGGTGGATTCCGACGGAAAACAGAACCGCCGGCTCAAACTGGCAGCCGGACGCGTCGGAGCGGCCAATTGGGCGCCGGATGGCAGGACCATCCTTTATTTGAACATTCCCGAAGACCGGACCCAGTTGAACGCCATACGCGAATACGCGCCCGATACGGACAGCGACCAACTGGTCGCCAAGACCAGCCAGTTCGCGCATTTCGGATTCAACCGCAACACATCGGTGTTCGTGGGGGCAAGCAGAAATGCCGCATCGCCGGACGTATTGATTCTGCTGCGCGTGACGCGGCGGGAACTGACGCTTTGCGAGCACAAGGCCAGCCATCCGGAGACGGTTGCGCCGGTGTTCGCGCCGGATAGCCAGCGCATTTACTTCCAAAGCGACCGGGACGGCAAACCGGCAATTTACTGCGTACACGCGGAGAAGCTCGTCGAAAAGACGGACTCCACAGGGTGATGACGGAGCGGGGCAGGCGCTTTGGTCTGCCAACCGGCCTCCACCCTTTATCTGGCGACTGTTTCCTTGGGGGTCGAAAGGTAGCCGACGATCTCGTTCTTCTGGACCTGGTTGATGACCAGTTCGTACGGTATGCGGCCACCCTTGGAGGTGTAGAACTGGACGGGCTCGTTAATATTCTTGTCCTTCTTTTCGGTGAGCTTGTCGTCCGCCATCACGTCGACGGTGTACCGGTTCTTCTTGACGTTGGCATCCTTGAGAAGCAGCGTGATATCGCCGAAACGTTGCGGCTTCTTGGTCTTGCCCAGTTTAATGTCGATGTAGTTGCGCTCGCCGAGGCGCTTGAGGGCGGCCAATTCCTTGGCATTGGTGGCAACCAGGCCGCTCTGCACGCCCAGATCGCCCGTAACGGACTTCAGGTCGGCGATGGTCTTCTGCAATTCGGCCTGGGTCGCGGACACCTGGGTCTTCACGTTGCCGACATCGGTGGAGACATCGGCGATCTTCGAGTTGGCGGCGCTAGCGGACTGTTTGACGTCGCTGATTTCGGAACTGACCTGCTGCTGCACCTTGGCTTGCTCGGCTTCGATCTGGCGCCTTAACTGCTCGGCGTGGGCGTTGGCTTCAGCTTTGGCCTGGGCGGACATGGTCATGGCCTGATCGCGGAGCTGGGTGCGGGAGGCTTCCAACTCTTCCTTCAACGCTTCGAGGTGGCGCTGCTCCGCGGCCGTGGTGACCGAGGTGGCGTCCCTCAGATTGCTCAACCCCGTTTTGAGGGCATCGTTCATATTGGCCACGTCCGTGCGGACATGGTCGATCTGAACGTAGAGGTAGATGTTGGCAGCCACGAGGGCGATTATGGCGCCGGCCACGAGCGCCGTGAAGAGAGGCGAGCGCGGAGGCTGCGGCTCTGTATATGTCGTTGGACTCACTTTATCGAACTCCTTTTAACTTCTCTTACTATAGATGCCCCGGGAGGGCGTTTCGGTTTCGCCTAAGCGAGGTCGAAAGACTGGCCGGGCGCTGGGATCACCACACTTAGATTGTACGTGGAATGGAGCAGTTTGGCGAGTGTCTGGGACTGCTGGGGCTCGCCATGCACCAGGAAGACCTGGCGCAGGGAAGGCGCCAGCGGCCGGATCCACTCCATCAGCTCGCCCTGGTCGGCGTGCGCGCTCAGCTCATCCAGGCTCGAAATCTCGGCCCTGACCCGTATGGGTTCGCCGAAGATCCGCACTTCCGGCCACTTGTCGATGAGCTTGCGGCCGAGCGTATCCTGCGCCTGGAACCCGGTGATGAGCACGGTATTCCGCGGATCTTCGATGTTGTTGCGCAGGTGGTGCAGGATGCGGCCCGCCTCGCACATTCCGGAGGCGGAAATGACCACGAAAGGGCCGTGAAGGTCGTTCAGCTTCTTGGAGTCGGCGGTTTCGCGGATGTACTGGAGGCGCTCAAAGCCGAAGGGGTCCTCGTGGTGCAACAGGTACTCCCTGGTTTCATCGTCGAAGCACTCGGGGTGATCGCGGTGGACCGCGGTGACGTTCAGCGCCAGCGGGCTGTCGACAAAGATGGGGATGTTGGGAATGCGCTTCTGGTTGGCGAGCTGGTGCAGCAGGAGCACGAGTTGCTGGGTGCGGCCCACGGCGAAAGCCGGCACGATGATCCGTCCGCCGCGCCGGGCGGTGCGGTTGACGACGTCGGCGAGCTTGTTGACTACGTGGCTGACATCCTTGTGAAAACGCCCTCCGTATGTGCTCTCCATGATCAGGTATTCGGCGGGCGGCATGCTTTCGGGATCGCGTATGATGGGGAGGTTCGGCCGGCCCATATCTCCGGAAAAGCCCAGGCGCACGCGCGAGCCGTTGGACGATTCGTGAAGCACGACAAAAGAAGAGCCGAGAATATGGCCGGCGTCGTAGCTCACGTAATTCAGGCCGGGGGCCAGAATCTTAGGGGAGTGATACGGCACGGGCTGGAGCAGCGGCAGGGTGCGCTCGGCATCCGCCATGGTGTAGAGCGGTACCACATGGCCGTCTTCCAGGCCCATGGACTTGCGGTGGTCGAGCCGCTTGTTGAGGAACTCGGCATCCTTTTCATGGATATGGGCGGTGTCGCGCAGCATCCAGTGGCAGAGATCGACGGTGGCGGGAGTGGATAAAATAGGGCCGGAGAAGCCGTTTTTCACCAGGGTAGGGAGGTTCCCGGAATGGTCGATGTGGGCGTGTGAAAGAACTACGGCATCGATGGAGGAACCCGGGAACGGAAGCTCGCGATTCTTGCGGTCGGCTTCCTTTCGGCGGCCCTGGTGCAGCCCGCAATCGAGCAGAAAGCGCTGCCCGCCGGATTCCACGAGGTGCATCGAGCCGGTGACCTCGCCGGCCGCTCCCCAGAAGGTAAGCTTCATCTGCCGCCCGCCAGGAACATGATATTTACTCCGGAAGGGTCATGGTAGCGCATTGCGAAACAAGAAAGGGAGGTTCTGTTTGGGCCGCCGAGCGGGTTATACCCGCGGTTCGGGGCCAAAAGCTGCGGGGGCACCTGGCTGACCCCAAGCGTACTCCTGAAGATCGAGGGCCGTCAGCAGGGCGCGGTCCAATTCTTCGGTTTTCTCGCCGTTCAGCCGGCCGACGAAGCGCGTAAGCATGGTTTTCGGCAAGCTCACGAGTTCGTCGCAGTGAATGCTGGAATCCCGCTTGAGTCCCTCTTCAATCCCAATTCGGACCTGAGTGCTGAGACCGTCGTGCCGCGAATAGACCGGCGCGCAGATCACCGCGGAAAACCTCGTGCCAATCAGCGCCTGGCGGCTTACAACGACGAATGCGCGCTGTCGCTTGGGATCCTGCGACCCCTGCTTCCTGACCAGGTAAAGCTCGCCGCGCCTCACGGCAGGCCCTGGTATTCGAGGACGTCCATGGCTTCCCGGTTAAGACGGTCGGCGTTGGCGTTAATGATCTCCGCGTCCTGCGCTTCGCGCCGGGCTTTCTCCAACCCCGCGAGGTAGGCGCGAGTGGCCCGCTCGATCAGGGCGGAACGGTTCGAATCCGCCCGATCGATGCACTCCAGCAGGTCCTGGGGGAGTGTGATGGATGTCTTGATTCGCACAAGATAATGATACCACCAACGGGAAGATGCTCCCTCCGTGTGGAATGGTGGACGGCGCGGGATTCGAACCCGCGACCCCGGCGTTGCGAACGCCGTGCTCTCCCAGCTGAGCTAGCCGCCCACGCGAGTCAGCAACTACAATATAGCAAATGCCGGTCTGGCGGATTACCAGGCAGATCCGACGAATGCGGCGGGATTGGGACCAGCGAGCCCGCGAAAACGCGCGGTACTATGTGGTCACCGGGCAAGACCGCTGGTCCGACGAGGAGTTCTATGAATCCGGCCAGGTCACGCTGGAAGAGGGTATTCTGAACGACCTCGGCAACGTCTGCCAGGGCATGGACCCGAAGGACATGCGGGTGCTCGAAATCGGGTGCGGCGCCGGGCGCGTGACGCGCGCGCTGGCGGGCTTCTTCGGCCAGGTGTACGCCGTGGATATCAGCCGCCGTATGGTGCGCCAGGCCCGGCGCGCGGTGGACGGGTTCCTCAACACACGAGTGTTCCGAAACAACGGTATGGACCTGGGCGCGGTGCGCGAACACTGGTGGAACCGCTTCGGCCTGGGCGCGAAACTGCAAATCGATTTCGCTTTTTCCTGTATTGTGTTTCAGCACATCCCCAGCCACGAGATCATCGAGAGTTACGCGCGCGAGGTCTACCGCCTGCTGCGCCCCGGCGCACTCTTCAAATTCCAGGTGCAGGGATCCTCGCTGGTAGAGGCCGAACCGGACGATACCTGGGTGGGCGTGCCATTTAGCGAGCGGGACGCGCGCGAAATGGCGCAACGCTGCGGCTTCGAACTGCGATACCAGCGCGGCGCCGGCAGCCAGTACTATTGGCTCTGGTACTTCAAGAAACCGGAACCCCGATAGCCGCGGGCAATGCTTCAGGAGCTGCGGCCCGACGCACGTTTCTGCGGTTCCTTGCGGCGGGCGGCCCAATACTTCTTCATCCTGTCCGAAACTTCCTGGCGTTCCTTGGGGTCCATGGATTTCCGGCCGCGGCGTTTGACGCTCTGGGTCAGAGCCGTAACAGCGCCGGCACCTCGCTGCAGTTCCTCCAGCGAAGCAATTACCCGCTCGAGTCGCTCTCTCTCGGCGTACAACTGCTGAATGGCTTTATCTAGGTCCATTGCATGTCTGACTATCGACTGACCACACAATTACTCTCAACGGATGATCCAATCTTACACTCGTCAAGTAGCCTAATTCCACTAAAAAATAACTAATGAGTCAGAAATGGCCAGTATGGTACCAGCTTGATGGCGTGCTTTGCGACAGCAATGTAACCAACCACAGCCAGAAGGAGTAGTAAGGTCAGGACGATGGTTAACGCCTTGCGCCAGGGGAATTTCCGGTTCTCGCGGTGCAGTACTAGTAAGTATCCGGCGAAGATGCCGACGTAGAACAGCAGGCACATGGGCACCGCAAACAGCATCATGTTGAAAACGTCGGGCGTCGGGGTCACTACGGCGGCGATGATGAAGATGATCAGGATAGCGTACCGGCTGTGCCGCACAAGAAACGCCGGGCTGACGATTCTGAGCAATGTCAGGAAAAAAATGAGGACAGGGAGCTCGAAAACCAATCCTACGCCGAGAATTACGTTCACAAATAAATCGAAATAGTAGTCGATGGAAACCATCGGCTCGACATGGTTCCCCCTGCCGATGCTCAACAGGAACGTGAGGCCATAGCGGAAAGCCACGAAGTAGGCGAAGAGGCCGCCGACAATAAACAGGCCGGCGGAAGTGAGCACAAACGGAACCGCCCATCGCCGCTCCTTGCGGTACAGCCCGGGCGAGATGAAGGCCCAGACCTGATACAGGACCCAGGGAGAGCCGATGAAGATGGCGCACAGGAACGGCAGTTTGAACCAGATCACGTTGAAACTTTCCATGGGGGTGATCTGTTTGAGGGTGGGCGGGTAACCCAGAGTCTTGAGGGCCTGCACGGCCGGCTGGGAGACGAAGTTCCAGAGCTCGTTGCTAAAGGTAAGGCTCAACATGAAGGCCGCGACCACACCCCAGAGGGCCCGAATGATGCGCGTCCTCAGCTCCTGCAGGTGTTCCAGGAAGGACATGCGCAGCATGCCGTCTTCTTCGTCGTCGGAATCGCCTCCGGAGGGCGGGGGCGGTGGCGGAATCTTCCCTCCCCCGCCGGAGCGAGGTTTGGCTTTTACTACCGCGGTCACGGGGGTGGAAGCGGACGCGGAAGACACGGCGCCAGCTTGGGGATCGCCGGTTCCGTTCGGCTCGTCGGAAGAATTCATTCGTTACGCGATATGTTCAGCCGTGGGGGAAGCCGTCTCGTTGGGTTCGGCCACCGTTTCGGCGCCGTGGGCGACAGTGCCCTCCGGCGCATCGGCTGATGGTGACTCAGCGCCCTCAGGTGCGGATGCGCTTGCAGTGGATGGGGCAGCAACAGCGGAATCGTAGGTTTCCGACCCATATGAAGTCTCCGGCGTGGATTCGTACGACGAATAATCGTAGTTGTAGGTATCGTAGTGATACTGGCCGGTGACTTCCTTTAACGATTCCGTTTCCTGTTCCAGGTTTCTCATCTCCCGTTCGAACGTGGACTTCAGTTCGCTCTGGGCGCGGCGAAACTGGGTCAGGGCTTTTCCTACGGAGCGGCCCAGTTCCGGCAGCTTCTTGGGGCCGAATAAGATCAGCGCCAGGAAGAAAATGAAGACCATCTCCGGCAAACCTACCGGGCCCATTGTCGTTTTCCTCCCATTCAGGCTTTCGAAACCATGATAGCACGCGGGGGCGAGCGGGCCGCGGCAGCCCGCTCACTTGGGCAGCAGCGACAGGACGCCCTGGCTGGGGCTGGGAATCACGTGGGCGGCGATGAGGCGGCCGAGGCCTTCCACTTTGGCCTTGCCGGCATCCACCGCGGCCTGCACCGCCGACACATCGCCCTTGATCAGCACGGTAATGTAACCGCCGCCCAGCTTTTCGCGGGCCAGCACTTCCACCGCCGAAGTCTTCAATGCGGTGTCGATGGCTTCAAACACGGCCGTGAAGCCCTGCGTCTCAATGAGACCCACGGCGAAGGGCGATTGGCCCTGGTCGTTCATAGTGTCCTCCGGATACTGCACGGTTGGCTGCTCGATCAGCGGGCTGAAATCCGGCTGCGCTTCATAGGCGGCTCGCCCCAGAGGCGAGGGCCCCGGTATCACGTGCACAATGGCCGCGGTGCCCATGGCGTGGGCGGTCTCCTCGGCCGCCCGCGTGGCCATCTGGATATCGGCCAGGGGGCCATAGAGTTTCAGGCACACGCCGGGGCTGTCGTTCAGCTCCGTCTGGAGCACGCGCACACCGGCGGTCTTTTCCATGGCGTCGACCACCACCATGGCCGGCGACCATCCGCCGATCTCGATGAAGGCGAGCGCGCCGTTCAGAGGACACCCCGCTTCTCAAGTTCGCGCATGACTTCGAAAATCACCTGCTCGACCTTGTCCTGCTCCGGCTGCCCGGTGCGCGGCGCACAGCCGGCGGCCGGACGTTCCACCAGCTCGAAATCGGCCAGAATGCACTGCAGCACGGAAGCCAGCGCGGTGCGGTCGGCCTGCTGCGCCCCGGTCTGGGGCTGGCGCGAGCGGCCCATCCGGAAACCGCGCAACTCGGCGGCGGCGCGGAAGCCGTCGGGGAATTCGAAGGGGTACAGCATGGCGTCGAACAGCTCGAGGATGCGGTACTGCCACTGCATGGCTTCCTGGTAATTGCCGGCGCGGCAGAGATCGTAAATGCGGCGCGTGACTTCCGGCACGGCGTTGCCGCTGGCATGCGTGCCGCCGTCGCAGCCGAGCATCATCATGGGCACCAGCACCGCCTCCCAACCCGTAAGGAAGGAGAAATCGGGGCGCAGCGGGCGCACGGCGGAGATCATCCGCATCATGAAGGCGGGGTCGCCGGACGAATCCTTGATGCCCATCACGCGCGGAAATTCGGCGGCCAGCCGCCGGATGGTGGGAACGTCGATGGGGCTGGCGAACATGGGGATGTTGTAGAGCGTGAGGTCGATGGGGGAGTGGCGGGCAATCTCGGCGAAATAGGCGTACACCGACTCGGGAGTGAGTTTGTAATAGAACGGCGAGACAATAGCGACGGCCTGCGCGCCCATGCCGGTGTAAGCCTCGCAAGCGGCCAGCGTCTCGGCGACGTTGGCTTCGGCGGCGCCGGCCAGGATGGGAACGCGGCCGCGGGCCTCATGGCAGACGATCTGGACGATGCGGCGGCGCTCTTCCTGCGAAAAACGCGTGAACTCGCCAGTGGAGCCGTTGGGATACAGACCGTGAACGCCGTGCTCGATCAGCCAGGAGATGAAACGGCGAAGCTCGGTCTCGTTGATCTGGCCTCGCTCGTCCAGCGGGACGAGGGTCGGGGTGAAGATGCCTTGTAGCTTAGCGGGCATGAATGCGTCTTCATAGGTTTAACATCTTTCGTTCTTGGGGCGCAAACACTGGTCTCACTTGGCGTGCCTGCGAAGGCTGATGCCCAGCTCGCGCAACTGGCGCTCCGGCACGGGCGAGGGGGCGTCGCACATCAGGTCCGTGCCGCGCGCCGTCTTGGGGAATGGGATCACGTCGCGAATGGAAGTTTCGCCGGCCAGAATCATCACCAGGCGGTCCAGGCCCAGAGCGATTCCACCGTGCGGCGGCGCGCCGTATTCCAGCGCCTCCAGCAGGAAGCCGAAACGGCGGCGGGCCTCTTCATCGGTCATGCCGAGCGCGGCGAACACCTTGGCCTGCACGTCGCGGCGGTGAATACGGATGGAGCCGGAGCCCATCTCCACGCCGTTCAGCACCAGGTCGTAGGATTTGGCGCGGCAGCGGGCGGGGTCGGCGGTCAGCTTGGCAAGGTCTTCATCGTGCACCGAGGTAAAGGGGTGGTGCGCGGCGTTCCAGCGGTTCTCTTCCTGGTCCCACTCGAACATGGGGAAGTCCACCACCCACAGGAACTGGAGATTCCGGGGGTCGAGCAGCTTATGGCGGTCGTTGAACTTCTGCGCGCAGTAGAGGCGCAATTGGCCGCACGCCAGGTAGACGGTTTCTTCGGGAAGCTGGCCCTTGGGCTCGCCGGCCCAGGTGGCCAGCACGAGCAGATCGTCTTCACCCGCGCCGCAGCGCTCGCGCACCTTGGCCATCGGGCCGGGATAATCGCGTTCCAGGCGCCTGGAATCGTCGTAGACGCGCAGGCCGCGTTCCTGGCCGAAGGCCTTGAGCTCGTCGCGCTCTTTGCGGCTGGGCGCGCCGGTTGCGGGAATGTGGATGGCCGCCAGCGGCATTCCGGCGTTGGCCAGCTCCGGCAAGAGGTCCTCCACCGGGTGCATCGGGGGGATGCGCCGGTCGGGCTTGTCGCTGCCATAGTGCCACATCGCCTCGGCGTAGGTCAGGCGCGGGAAGGGCGTTTCCACGCCGAACCCGGCCACTGCGCAGATGCGCTTGACCAGCGGCTCGATCACTTCGAAAACCCGCTCCTGTTGGGGGAAGGACATCTCCAGATCGATCTGGGTGAACTCCGCCTGGCGGTCGGCGCGGAAGTCTTCGTCGCGGAAGCAGCGCACAATCTGAAAGTACTTGTCGAACCCGCTCACCATGAGGATCTGCTTGAAGATTTGCGGCGATTGCGGCAGGGCGTAGAATGTGCCGGGCTGCACGCGGCACGGGACCAGGTAATCGCGCGCGCCCTCCGGCGTGGAGCGCGTCATGAAAGGCGTCTCGATTTCGAGAAAGCCCTGCGCATAGAGAAACTCGCGCACGGCGAAGGAAATCTTCGAACGCAGGATAATGTTGCGTTGCATGCGCGGGCGGCGCAAATCCACGTAGCGGTATTTCAGGCGGACGTCTTCGTTGACGCCGGCTTCCTCTTCCACGGGGAACGGCGGGGTGCGCGATTCATTGAGGATCCAGATCTTCGATGCCACCACTTCGATTTCGCCGGTGGGCATGTTGGGATTCACCGTCTCGGGCGAGCGTTGCTTCACCGCGCCTTCCACGGCGATCACGTATTCGTTGCGCACCTGTTCGGCGCGCTGGTGAACGGCCGGATCGATGTCTTCGTGAAAGATCGCCTGGGTGAGGCCTTCGCGGTCGCGCAGGTCGATGAAAATCACGGCGCCATGATCGCGCCGCCGGTGGACCCATCCCATCAAGACAACCTTTTGGCCCGCGTCGGCGGCGCGCAGCTCGCCGCAGGTATGGGTCCGGCGAAGCTCGCCTAGAAAATCCAGTGCAACTGAGGTTTCCATATTCGATGTTAGCAATTCAAAGCCGCGGCCAGCCGGGCGGCGATTTCGTCGCGGGTCAGGCTTTCCTGCTCGCCCGTGGACATATCCTTGAGCGCGTAACGGCCCGCCGCCATTTCGTTCTCGCCCACGATCAGCGCGAACCGCGCTCCCAACTTGTTGGCCAGTTCCATGACGCGCTTCAGTTTGCCTTCGGCGAGCTCCACGGAAAGGCCGCTCGACCGGAAGTCGCGCGCCATCAAAGCGGCGTGCCGCACAGCCGCCTCGCCCAGCGGCGCAATGAAAAGGTCCAGCGGGGCGGGGCTTTGGCCACCCTCGACGCTCATCACCAGGCGGTCCTCGCCGATCGAAAAACCGATGCCCGGCGAATGCACCTTCGAGCCCAGGGCTTCGGCCAGACCGTCATAGCGCCCGCCGCCCAGCACTGAATTCTGCGCGCCCAGCGATCCATGGACTACTTCGAACGTGGTGCGCATATAGTAATCCAGGCCCCGCACCAGACGGGGACGCACCTGGTACGCGAGGCCGCGGTCGGCGAGCGACTGCTTGACGGCCTCGAAATGCGCGCGGCATTCATCGCAGAGGTGATCGACGATGCTCGGCAGCTTTTCGATGATGGGCTGATCCGCTTCCACTTTGCAATCCAGCACGCGCAGCGGGTTGGTATCGGCGCGGCGCTGGCAATCGCCGCACATCCGCGCGGCCACCGGTTTCAGCTCTTGCCGCAAGCGCTCGACGTATTGCGGACGGCAGTTGCGGTCGCCCACGGAATTGATCAGCAGCTCGAAACCGGCCAAGCCGGCCCGCTTGAGGATCTCCACCACCATCTCGATCACCTCGGCATCCACGTTAGCGGATTCCGAGCCGATGGCCTCGGCGCCGATCTGGTAGAACTGGCGGTAGCGGCCCTTTTGCGGGCGCTCGCGGCGGAACATGGGGCCCAGGTAGTAGAGCTTCTGCACGCCGGGACGCTGGTCGAGGCGGTGCTCGATGTAGGCGCGGATCACCGAAGCGGTGCACTCGGGCCGCAGCGTGAGGGAACTGCCGTCGCGGTCCTCGAAGGTGTACATTTCCTTGGTGACGATGTCGGTTTCCTCGCCCACGCCGCGCGCGAATAACTGCGTCTCCTCGAAAATGGGAGTGCGGATTTCGTGGTAGTTATAGGCGCGAAAAACGGCGCGCGCGGCGGCTTCCACGCCGTTCCACACTTCGGTGGCTGGAGGCAGTAAGTCCCTGGTTCCTTTGACGGCTTTGATCAAGGTAGTTGGAAAAACTATGCTACCATGCCGCTCCTTTCCGAGCGGCGACCGTCAGAAAGCGTGAAAAAATCATGGCCGCAGATGAACGCGGATGAACGCGGATTGAAAAACAGAATTCTTATCGGTGTTCATCGGCGTTCATCGGCGGCCATATTGGTTCTTTCACGGCTTGTCGTCAGGGAGCGGTCTACTTGGGCAGAATACCTCTGTCCGTCATCCATTCCTGCAAACGAAGGGGCCAGCTCGAAATCGGAAGCGGCCGGGGACGGATGCCAAAACCGTGGCCGCCGCTGTTGTAGATGTGAATCTCCACCGGCACTCCCACCTTTTTGAGCGCCTGCGCCAGGGCGGGAATCGCGTTCGAGGGTCCCGCATCGTCGTTGGCGCAGAGCATGAATGCCGGCGGCGTGTCTTTGGTCACCACGATGTTGGCGGGTTGCACGCCGGGGTAAATCAACACCTGGAAATCCGGGCGGGAGCTTTGACGGTCGATGGCGTCGGAGGCGTCCGGCTTACCGCGGTCGAACTTAGTGGCGGCCAGCACGGCCACTTCCCCGCCCGCGGAGAATCCGAGAATTCCCACCTTGGCCGGATTGATGCGCCACTCCTTTGCGCGGCTGCGGATCAAACGGATGGCGCGCTGCGCGTCTTGATCGGCGTCTTCAACCGTGTAGTGCGAATTCTCCGCGCGGGCCAGGCGGTACTTCAAAACAAAACCCGCCACCCCGATACTGGCCAGCCATTTGCCGACGTCGTACCCTTCGTGGTCGATGGAGAGGAAGCGATGGCCTCCCCCCGGAGCAACCACGATGGCCACACCGGCAGACTTCTCCTGGCGTGGCAGGTACGCCGTGATGGTGGGATTGTGAATATTGGTGACGGAATGCTCGTGGGCGGCGTTTTCCGTTACCACTTCATGCTGGGATTGGGCATCGGCGGACAGGCTGCCGGCCGGCCAAATGGGAATTACCTGTGGTTCCTGCGCCCACGCCAACGTCGAAAATGCCGCTGCGGCGAAGATGATCTCGTATCGCATAAACGTGCTCCAGCCGAGATTTGGCGTGCCAAAATCCGGAAATGTTACTCCACGGCGCAGGCCGGCGGGTAGGCGCGTTACACTATCTGTCCTATGCTCCGCTTGTCTGTTTTGCTCTTGGCGATTGCCCCCCTTTACGCCCAGAAGCCCTTCGAGTTCTGGCCGGGGACGAGTTACGACTCGAAGATCCCCACCTTCCGGCAGGTGCTGGGTTATGACGCGGGCGAACGTGTCACCAGTCACGCCGGAATCGTGCGCTACATGGAGGCGCTGGCAGCGGCCGCGCCCAACCGGCTCAAGGTATTCGACTACGGCGAGACCTGGGAGGGACGCAAGCTCATCTACGCGGCAGTGGGCTCGGAAGCCAATATCCGGCGGCTGACCGAGATTCGCGCTCAGATGCAGCGTATCGCCGATCCGCGCAAAACGCCGGAGGCGGAGGCGCGCAAGCTCATGGCGGGGCTGCCCGCGGTAATCTGGCTTTCCTACGGCGTGCATGGCAACGAGATTTCCTCGCCCGACGCCGGACTGCTCACCGCTTACCACCTGCTGGCCGCGCGCAACGACAAGCTGGTGGACAATGTCCTCGCAAATGTGCTGGTGCTCATCGATCCCATCCAGAATCCCGACGGGCGCGACCGCTTCGTGCACTACTTCGAGCAGGCGCGGGGTCTTGAGCCGGATGCCAGCCCGGTGGCGGCGGAACACCTCGAGCCGTGGCCCGGCGGGCGCGTCAACCACTACCTTTTCGATCTGAACCGCGACTGGATTGCGCTCACTCAGCCCGAGATCCTCAACCAGGTGAAGGTGCTGCGCGAGTGGTTCCCGCTGGTCTACGTGGACCTGCACGAGATGGGCGCCGACAGCACCTATTTCTTCAGCCCCGAATCCGACCCTTACAATCCTAATCTGACCCCGGACCAGCGCGAGAGCCTGAAGCTGTTCGGCCATAACAACGCCAAGTGGTTCGACAAGTATGGCTTCGATTACTTCACGCGCGAAGAATACGACGCTTTCTACCCCGGCTACGGCGCGAGCTGGCCGGAATACTACGGCGCTATCGCCATGACCTACGAGCAGGCCTCCGTGCGCGGCCTGGTGGTGCGGCGCTCCGACGAAACGTTGCTCACCTACCGCGACACTGTGCGGCACCACTTCGTGTCTTCGGTTTCGACGCTCGAAACCGCGGCCGTCAACCGCGAAAAACTGCTCAACGATTTCTACCGCTACCGGGTCACGGCCATCGAGGAAGGCTCGAAGGAGCCGATCAAGGAGTATATTCTGCCGCGCAACCGCGACGCTTCGGCCACCGACAAGCTGGCGGGCATCCTGCTGGAGCACGGCGCCGAAGTGAATCGCGCCACCGCGCCGTTCCGCGCGGGCGAGCGGGATTACCCGGCGGGAACTTACGTGGTTCCCATGGCGCAGCCCTCCAAACGGCTGATCCGCAACCTCCTTGATCCGCAGACCTCCATGGACGACAAGTTCATCGCCGCGGAGGAGGTCCGGCGGAAACTCAAGGAGCGGACCGAAATCTACGATGTGACAGCGTGGTCGCTGCCGCTGCTGTTCAACGTGGAGGCAGTGGCCAACAACGCGGTTTCGCAGGGCAACTTCGAAATGGCCAAGCCCGGGCGCGTGCTGCCGGGAGAGCTGCATGAGGCAAACGCCACGGTGGCATTCCTGGCGCCGTGGGGGTCCGAAGCTGCGGGGCGCCTGCTGGCGGCGGCGCTGCGGCAGGATTTGAAAGCCTTTTCGAGCGACAAGCCGTTCACGCAGAACGGAACCAAGTACCCCGCCGGTACCCTGATTTTCAAGGTGGCCGGCAACCCCGCCGATCTCGGCGAACGCCTGGCGCGGCTGGCGCGCGAGACCGGCGCCGATGTTTACGGCACCAACTCCGGCTGGGTGGATGAAGGCCCGAACTTCGGCAGCCGCTATGTGCTGCCGGTGCGCAAGCCGGCCATCGCCGTGGCGTGGGACACCCCGGCGGGCTCTTCCTCGGCGGGCGCCGCCCGCTTCGTGCTCGAGCGGCAGTACGGTTACCCGGTAACCCCCGTCCGCACGGCGCAGCTTAATTCAGTCGAGCTGGCCAGGTTCCAGGTGCTCATTCTGCCGGACGGCGGAAGCTACACCGGTTTGCTGGGCGATTCCGGAATCCAGCGGGTGAAGGAATGGGTGCAGGCGGGCGGCGTCATCGTGGCGCTGGGCGGCGCGGTGGGCTTCCTCACCGATAGCCGCGTGGGCCTGTTGGACATCGTCCAGGAAAATGTGGTGCGCGACAGCGAGGAGAGAAGGCCCGAAGCGGGCCGGGGCGCTGGCCCGGCGGCCATACCTGCTCCCGCAGCCGAGACGGGCGCGGAGGGCGGCGGTGGGCGCGGCGGACGCGGTGGCCGGGGTGGAGGCACCGGACCGCGCGGGGCTGGCACCCTGATCTCGAGCGACGCGGATTACGAGAAAACCATCCGCGCCACCACCGAATTGCCCGACAGCGCCCCGGGCGTTATCGCGCGGGCGCGCATCCGGCCGGATTTCTGGCTCACCGCCGGCATGGCCGAGAGCGTCAACGTCATGGTCGAAGGACGCGCCATCTATACGCCGCTCAAGGCCGACAAGGGCATCAACGCGGTGTACTTCGAGGCCGCCGACAAGCTCCTGGCCAGCGGCTACTTATGGAGCGAGAACCGCAAGCAGATGGCTTACAAACCGCTGGTGGTGACCAGCACGTCCGGGCGCGGCGTGGTGGTTGGGTTCACGGAAGACCCCAATTTCCGCGCCATGCTGGACGGCATGAACGTGTTGTTCCTGAACGCCGTGTTCCGCGGCCCCGCCCACGCGCGGGCGGCGGGAACAGGGCCGGGCGAGGAATAAGGCGGAGCCTGCGGGGGGCAGTAAGGCACATGTTGAGAGCTACAATGATCGCTTCAACCAGGGAGAACTCATGCTCTACAGGAAGGCGCCGAAAACCGGAGACGAGCTGTCGATCCTGGGGTTCGGTTGCATGCGCCTGGCGCAGAAGGATGGGCGGATCGACGAAGAAAGAGCGGCCCGCCAGATCCGCCACGCCATCGACCGCGGAGTGAATTATATCGACACGGCCTGGCCCTATCATGGGGGCGAAAGCGAGCCCTTTGTCGGCCGCGCTCTCGCCGGCGGATACCGCGAGCGGGTGAAACTCGCCACCAAGTTGCCGGCATGGCTCGTCAAGGACCGCGCGGACATGGACCGCTTTCTCGACGCGCAGCTACAGAAACTTGCCACGCCTCGGATCGATTACTACCTGGTCCACTCGCTCAATGGAGAGAATTGGGACTCGATGGCGGCGCTCGGCCTCGCGGAGTTTCTCGACCGGGCTAAGTCCGACGGACGGATTGTGAATGCCGGTTTCTCCTATCATGGGACCCGGGAGGATTTCAAACGCATCGTCGACGCCTATCCCTGGACATTCTGCCAGATCCAATATAACTACCTCGACGAGGAATACCAGGCCGGCACCGAGGGGCTGAAATACGCCGCCTCGAAGGGCCTCGGCGTGATGGTCATGGAGCCTCTTCGTGGCGGCTCGCTGGCCGTCTCCCCGCAGCCCCCGGTTATCGACGCCCTTTGGCGGGAGGCTGAACGCCGCTGGACCCCTGCCGAGTGGGCTCTGAGGTGGGTCTGGAACCACCCGGAGGTGACATTGGCCTTGTCGGGGATGAACGATGAGGCTCAAGTCGAAGAGAACCTGAGGATCGCCGCCGACGCACTTCCAGGTTCGCTCACCGCGGCGGAAATCGCCCTGATCGACGGAGTGGGCCGGAAATACCGCGAAATCATGAAGGTCGGCTGCACCGGTTGCGGATACTGCCAGCCGTGCCCGTCGGGAGTAGATATCTCCGGCAGCTTCGACCTCTTCAACGCTTTTCACACCTTCGGCAAGACGCAGGAGGCCGGATTCCTCTACGTGTTGCGGGCGGGGGGTGTGTTGTCCGGCCAGCCGGCTTATGCTTCGCTATGCGCGCGGTGCCTGGACTGCCTCCCGAAGTGCCCGCAGCACCTCGAGATTCCAGATCTGCTGGAGCAGGTTGCAAAAGAGTTCGAGGGCGAGGGACTGAAGGAGCGCGAGGCTATGGTCCGCCGCTTCTTCCTCGGCTGAAGACCGGCTAAGCCGATTGCGCTCTCCCCACGAATATAGTAATCTCAATAGAGTATTGGTAGATTATGACCAGTGCACCTCCGACAACGTTCCCGACCCACGAGGAGTTCGACCGCCAACACGAGATCATCGTCCGCGAGGAGATCGAAATCTTCCGCCAAAAGGCGGAGGCCTTCCTCGCCGGCGAGATCCCCGAGGACGAGTTCCGCTCATTCCGGCTTAAGCACGGCATCTACGGCCAGCGGCAACCGGGATTCCAAATGGTGCGCTGCAAGATCCCAGGTGGCTTGCTCACCTCTCAGCAGGCGGAACAGTTCGCGCGCATTGCGGACGAATTCGGCGGCGGCCGCGGCCATCTCACCACGCGCCAGAACATCCAGTACCACTTTGTGCCGCTGGCGCGCGTGTCCGGCCTCATGCACCTGCTGGCGGACGTGGGGCTGACCAATCGCGAGGCCTGCTACAACACCGTGCGCAACGTGACCGCCTGCCCTTGGAGCGGCCTCGCCCGCGACGAAGTTTTCGACGTGCGCCCCTACGCGCAGAGGCTGGCGTACGCCTTTCTGCGCAAGGACCTGACCGGCAATCTGCCGCGCAAATTCAAGATCGCCTTCGATGGCTGCGCCGGCCAGGATTGCATCGTGAGCGCGATCAACGATATCGGCCTGCGCGCGGTGGTCCGCGATGGCCGGCGCGGATTTCGCATGGTGATCGGCGGCGGGCTGGGACCGCTGCCCACCGAGGCGCAACTGCTGGACGAGTTTGTCCCCGAGGAGCGGCTGCTGAACCGGTGCGAGGCCGTCATACGGGTGTTCAACCAGTGGGGCAACCGCTCCAATAAGAACAAGGCCCGCATGAAGTTCGTGCTGCGGGAGCGCGGTATCGCCTGGCTCCAGGAACACATCGATAAAGAGTACGCGGATATCCTGGCCAATGGCGGCATCGCCTGGCCGGATCGGGTTCCGGAAGGCTTCGGGGGATACCAGTCGAAGCCGCTGCCGCTGGGCGATGGCGCGCTACTGCCGGTGCTCAACGCGGGCCGTACGGACGACCCGCAATACGACGCGTGGCTTGATACCAACGTGAAGCACCAGAAGCAGACGGGCTACGCCGCGGTGACCGTGCGCGTGGACCAGGGCAACCTCACCGGCGTCCAGTTGCGCGGCCTCGCGCGAATCTCCTCCACCGCCGGCGACGGGTTGGTGCGCGTCGCCATCCAACAGAACCTGCTGCTGGCTTTCATCCCGCTGGGAAGGCTGCCGCGCGTGTACGCGGCGCTGCGCGAGCTTGGCCTGGCGGCGCCATCCGCGGGGCGGATCGAAGACGTTGTCACCTGTCCGGGTTCGTATACTTGCAACCTGGGGCTGACCAAGACTATGAACCTGGGAGCGGCGCTCGCAGACACCGTGCGCGCGTACGACGATCCCCAGGTCAACCGCCTTTCGATCAAAGCCAGCGGGTGCCCGAACGCCTGCGGCCACCACTGGATTGCGGACCTCGGTTTCTACGGCAACGCGCGCAAGATCGGCGGCAAGGAAGTGCCCTACTACCAAATGTTGCTGGGCGGCGGCTACGACGAGCAGGGGCTGATGCGGTTCGGCCTGGCCGTGCAGTCGATTCCAGCGCGCCTCGCGCCGCAGGCGGTGACACGAGTGCTGGACCACTTCATCGCCAACCGCCAACCGGGCGAGAGTTTCCGGCAGTACGTGATGCGCCACAAAGTGGAAACCTTCCGCGAGCTGACCAGCGACCTGGCGAAGCCCGCCGAGTTGTTCCCCGAAATCTATCAGGATTGGGGCGACGACGAGGCCTTTTCGCTGCAACTCGGCCGCGGCGAGTGCGCGGCATAGGCACTTGCTCTGGTATTGTGCTTTTAGATGCACACAATCCAGCGCGTACTCATTAGTGTCACCGATAAAACCGGAGTCGTCGAATTGGCCCGCGAGTTAAGCGGCATGGGGATCGACCTCGTTTCCACGGGAGGAACCGCCCGCCTGATCCGCGAGGCTGGCATTCCCGTCCAAGACGTTGCCGAGGTCACCGGCTTCCCCGAGATGCTCGACGGGCGCGTTAAGACCCTGCACCCGAAGATAGCGGGTGGAATCCTGGCCATCCGGTCTAATTCCGCGCATCGCCGCGCCATCGAAGAACACGGGATCGCGCCCATCGATATGGTGGTGGTCAATCTCTATCGCTTCGAAGACGTTGCGGCGAAGGCCGGCGCGCGGCTCGAGGATCTCATCGAGAACATCGATATCGGCGGGCCGACCTTGATCCGGGCGGCGGCCAAGAACTACCAGGATGTCGCCGTGGTGGTGTCGCCGGCGGATTATGGCGCCATCATCGAGGAGATGCGGAAGGACGGGCTGTCGCTCGAGACCCGGTGGCGCCTGGCGAAGAAGGCCTTTCGCACCACCGCGGATTACGATGCCGCCATCGGCGCGCGCCTCGAGAAGCTGGATTCCGCCAACCCCCTGCCGCCCGATCTGAGCCTGCGCGCTCCCAAGCTCATGGACTTACGATACGGCGAGAATCCGCACCAGGCGGCGGCGCTCTACGGAAGACGCGGCCAGGGCATCGCGGGCGCGGAGCAGTTGCACGGCAAGGAACTCTCGTACAACAACCTGGTGGATCTGGACGCCGCGTGGCAACTGGCGTGCGAGTTCTCGTCGCCGGCCGCGGCCATCATGAAGCACACCAATCCGTGCGGGTGCGCGGAGCAGGGATCGCTGGCGGAGGCCTACCGCAAGGCCTTCGAGTGCGACCCGCTCTCGGCGTACGGCGGGGTGATCGGGTTCAATCGCGCGGTGGATGAAGAGACCGCGCGCGAAATCGCCAAGACTTTCATCGAGGCGATTGCCGCGCCGGATTACTCGCCGGAAGCACTGGCGGTGTTGCGCACGAAGAAGAATCTGCGCCTGATGCAGGTGACGCCGGGCCCGAATTCGCTGGTGGTGAAGTCCATCTCCGGCGGGTTTCTGGCGCAAACCGCCGACGACGCTAAGCTCGATCGCGCGGCGGCCGTGGTGAAGACCAAACGCGAGCCTTCCAATGATGAGTGGCAGGCACTCGAGTTCGCTTGGAAGGTGGCCAAGCACGTGAAATCGAACGCCATCGTCTACGCGCGGCCGGGACAGGCGGTGGGAGTGGGCGCAGGCCAGATGAGCCGCGTGGATTCGGTCAAGATCGGCGCCATGAAAGCGGTGCTGCCGCTGGCGGGCACGGTGGTGGCGTCCGACGCTTTCTTTCCCTTTCCCGATGGAGTGGAGGAAGCGGTGGCACACGGCGCCACGGCGTTCATCCAGCCGGGCGGGTCGGTGCGCGATGCGGAAGTGATCGCGGCGGCCGACCGGTTGGGCGTGGCCATGGTATTCACAGGGGTGAGGCATTTCCGCCACTGACGAACAGTTCATGCGGGAGGCGCTGCGCCTGGCGCGCGAAGGCGCGGACGCGGGCGAAGTGCCGGTAGGCGCGGTGGTGGCGATGGCCGGCGAAATCGTGGGCCGGGGATGGAACTCGCCCATCGCCCGCAACGACCCCACCGCGCACGCTGAGATCCTGGCCTTGCGCCAAGCGGCGGCGCGCATGGGGAACTATCGCCTCGAAGGCGCCACGCTCTATTCGACGCTAGAGCCGTGCGCGATGTGCGCCGGAGCGCTGGTGGCGGCGCGCGTAGGCCGCCTGGTATTCGGCGCCCGCGACCTGCGCTTCGGCGGCGTGCGCAGCAAGTTCCAGATCGCCGATTCGGAACTGCTCAACCATCGCGTCGAGGTGGTAGAAAACGTGCTCCCGGTGGAATGCGTGGAACTGCTGCGGGAGTTCTTTGAGAAACGGCGGTAGTTACTGGGCCGCGCGGGCCACGGTGCGGATGCTGATTTCCACCGTGTCGCTCACGCGCAGCTACTCGCGATTGGAGCGCCTCTGAACAACGCCGGACGCAACGCGCATGATCTCGTCGTGTAATGCCGCGGCGCGGTACGGCTTCAGGCGCGAGACAAGCGGATCGGTCGCCCACTCCATTTCGGTCGGCACCCGCCCGTACTTTTCCACCATTGCCTCTGCCCACCATCTCCGGACCTGACGCATCTCAGACTCGGGTACCGGTTCCAGAGCGGGTCCGCCGCGCGACCTTAGGGGAGGCCTTTCATCCGCAAGCTGCACCTCGGCCCAGGCCGCAATTCTGCTATCCACAGCAGGATCGCCAATCTCGAGACCGCGGTACGCCACAATGAAGGGGTTGCGGTAGCTTCGGGCGTTGATCAGCGTGCCCTCGACCAATCCTCCGAAGCGCCGTTCGTCGACCTTGATCAACTTGCTGATCTCCCGTAGCGCCTGTTCGTCGCCGGCGTACGCGATCATCGCGGCGGCGACACCAACGAACTTCTGCGCATCTGCCGATTTATCTGTGAAGCAGTCCAACGGCGAGGGCGACCGCAGGACCTGCTCGATCTTCTGTTCGATCAGAGGCAGGGCAACGGAGCTCCTGTTGAGGATCAGCATGGTGAGCACGCTGGCGTCGGGGTCTACCGTGGGCATACCGCGGTCCAGGTCCGAGTTGATCCACGCGGTCTGCTCAGCCTCGCTCGCCTTCAACATGCGGCGCCAGTCAGGGCTGTCGGGCACCCCCTGTCCCGCTGCGTAGCCGGCCAGGGCCAGCAGCGCTATGGCAAAATGCGTCGTCGGCACTCGCGTCCACGCTCCGTCGTAGCTTACTTTACCACTTGCGCCACGGTGTGGATGCTGATCTCCACCTTGTCGCTCACGCGCAGGAACAAAGTGCTGGGGTTCTTCATGCCCCATTGCACATAGGGCACGCTGAACGCGATAATAGCCGTGTACTGCCCGTCGTCGTTTTCCACTAATGCCGGCAGCGTGATTTCATGCTCGGCGCCGTGTATCGAGAACACGCCGTGCAGTTCCACGTGCGACGTGCCCTGTAGCGTCACCTTGCCCTCCACGCGGTCGGGGCGGAAAACGATTTCGGGATAGCGGGTGCTCTCCAGAACGTTCGTGTGCATGTTCCGGTCGCGCGCGCCGCTGCCGCTCGCGCCGCTGCTGGCGTCCACCACCAGCTCGCCCGAGGCCTTGCCGGTGGCGGCGTCGAAGCGGATGGTGCCGCGTTTCAGCAGGAAGCTTCCGTGAACCGTGTGCATCAAAGCGGCCAGCGTGAATTCCACCTTGGTTTGCGAGGGATCGATCTGAAGAACAGTCTCCTCGGCGGAAATCGAGGACGCCGCCGCCAGCATGGCGGCGCACGCCAGTAGCACTGATTTCATCATGGGGTCAACATGCGCCAGCCGAGGGCCAGGCCATTGGTCAGAGAATCGAACGGTGAAAGTTCGCCCACGTGCATGGCGAGCATGCAGGCGAACAGCCGCGGATGTTCCTCGAACGCGCGCAGGGCGCGGCGGCGCAGGCGGCCGCGCCCCGCCAGCAGCAGCATGAGGTCCGCCATGAACTCCGGGCGCTTGCCGATACGCCGGTGCTCGGCCTGGTAGAGCGAGAGGTTGCCCGCCTCCAGCGCGCCGGCCAGGGCGACGGCCTGCTGGAAGAGCAGGCAGAGGCCTTCGCCGGTGATGGCGTCCACCGAGCCGGAAGCGTCGCCTACCAGCGCCACGCGCCCGCGGCAGACGGATTTGAGGCGGCGCGACGCGGAGACGCCGCCGCGCTCCAGCGTGGCCGATTCCGCGGAGCGCAGCCGCCGTGCCGCTTCGGGAAAGCGCGGCAGCGCGTGGTCCAGGCGCAGATGCGGATTGCGCGAGATCAGGACCACGCACACCTCCCGCGCGCCCACCGGTGTGATGTAAAGCTGGCAGCCATCGCCCCAGTGGATCTCCATGAACTCGCTCCAGGGGGCGGCACGGTAGTGACGGCGGAATCCGAAGCGGCGGCTGTCGCGCTCGCAAGCGTCCAGGCCTGCCCATCGACCGACCGGCGACTGGCAGCCATCGGCGCCGACGATCCAACGCGCCCGAACCAGGTGATCTTCGACGATTACGCCTTCCCCGGAGATGCCCGTGACGCGCGCGCCCCACACCACACGCACGCCGGCCTCGGCGGCGCGATCCACCATCAGGCCGTGCAGGGTGGTGCGGCGCAGGCCCAACCCGTGGCCCTTCGGGAACCGGGCCTCGACCGAAGCGCCGCGCTCGCAAAAGCGAATGCCGCGGAACGGCTGCGCGCCGGCGGCGTCGAGATCGATGCCCAGCGATTGGGCGGCGGCCAGGCCATCGGGCATGATGCCTTCGCCGCAGGCCTTATCGATGGGCGGAATGGAACAGTCCGCCAGAGTCACGTCAAAGCCGCGCTGGCGTGCGGCGATAGCGGCGGCCAGGCCCGCGGGGCCGCCGCCGATCACAAATATGTCCGTGGAACGAGGAAGTGCCGAAGCCAACATATTCTCCCTCCGAGCGCTTGATGGACGACTATGGAGACGGCTGCAATCCGCGGCCTGTTTCACGGAAAATGCTCACGTGGCCGGGTAACTTAGCCGCCGGTGGATTCGCGCACGATGAGGCTAGGCTCGATGATCACGGTGCGAGGCTGCCGGCGCCGCTTCGAGCCAATGGACTTCACCAGGATTTCGGCGGCCTGCTGCCCGATGGTAGCGCTGCCCTGGTCTACGGTGGAGAGCGGCACGCGCAGCAGGTCCGAATAGTGCACGTTGCCGACACCGATGACCTTGATCTCCTGGGGGATGCGGACGCCCGCCTCCAGGATGGCCTTCATGGCGCCGGCTGCGGTGGGATCGTTGTAGCCGAAGATGCCGTCCGGGCGCGGGTCGAGCGCCAGCATACAGCGCGCGGCTTCGTAGCCGGTGGCATCGTCGTTGGCGTTTACCACGTAAGAATCGGGGACCGTCAGGCCGGCCTCGGCCAGCGCCTCGCGATAGCCTTTCAGGCGGCCCACGCCCGGTGTCAGCGGCGGCCCGGCAACGTGCGCGATCCGGCGGCAGCCCCGTTCAATGAGGTGCGTGGTGGCCAGACGGCCGATGGCTTCATCGTCGGCGCCGACATAGGGCGCGCGCACATTGGCGAATCGCCGGTCGATCAGAACATAGGGCACGCCGCGCGCTTCGATGCGCTCGAAAACGTCGACCCAGGAAGGCGGCTGCGCGGAAGCCAGGATCAGCCCATCCACCTGCCGCGCCAGGAGGCGGTCGACTTCGCTCGATTCGAAGGCGCAGTCCTCTTCCGAATTGCAGATCACCACGTCATAACCGAGCGGGCGAATGGCCGCGGAGATGCCCTTGGCGATTTCCGCAAAAAAGGAGCACATCAGGTCCGGCACAATGAGCCCGATCATGAAAGTGCGGCGCGCGGCCAGACTGCGGGCCACCCAGTTGGGTTGATAGTTGAGTTCTTTAATACGGGCCAGCACGCGCTGGCGGGTTTCCGGCCCGACATCGGCGCACGCGCGGACCACCTTCGAGACGGTCATCACGGACACATCCAGGTCGCGCGCTATATCTTTCAGGCGAACCGGGGATTTAGTAAGAGTAGGCATAATTAGGCGCGGCGCCCGGCGGCGTCGGAACTGGCAATGTCTTCAACCAGAAGGCGAGTATAACAAGTTGCGCGCGCAGGGGTGGCCACCGTTGGGCTCAGACGCGCGCGCTCAGCAGATGGCCTGCTCGGCCCCGGATCGACAGGCCGTCGGCGCGGTCGCGGAAGTATCGCGAGTTGATCCCGGCGGCGTCCAGATCTTCCACATGGTGAAATCCCAACTGGCGAACTTGCGCCGCCAGCGCCGCGGGGTCGAAGAAAAGCTGGAAAGGCTCGCCCGCGGCAGCCACGCGGCTGGCCAGAGCATCCAGCGCGAGTTGCTCGCGGGGACTGAGCGCGTGCCTTGCAACGGCGTAATCGAACACCGCACCGCTGGCCGGCGGCAGACCGGCGATGAACGACATGGTGGCCAGGAAGGCGCCCTCGGTGAGATAGGGAACCACGCCCAGCCAGGAGAAGAAGGCGGGCTCCCCCGCGCGGAAACCGGCGGGCGGGAGCGCGTCCGCGAGCGACTGGCGCTCCAAGTTCACCGGGACGAAAACGGTTTCCGCGGAAATCTCGATTCCGGCGCTCAGCAGACGGCCGCGCTTCCACTCCTGCGTGGCAGGGCGATCCACCTCAAACACCCGCAGGCCGAGCGCCGCGTGCGGATTGCGGTATGCGAACGTATCGAGGCCAGCGCCCAGCACCACGTACTGGCGAACGCCACGCGCGACGGCGCAAGCCAGCTCGTCTTCGGCGAAGCGGCTGCGCACCGCCATGAACGCGCGCAGGGAAGGCGACGAGGCCTCCGATGCCGCCTTCGCGGCGGCTTCCGCTCCCACGATGGCCAGCGCCAGCGGGTCCTCGAAAACCGGCGGGCGATCCAGAATCTGATGCGCCGCGCGCCGGGCGGCAACGCCAAGTGCGGTACGGCTGCCGAAGGTCCGGGTTACGTGCGAAATCCGTACGGCGTCCATTGGCTGGAATGGTAACAGATGGAGGGGGGCGGATTGCGTAGCCTGTGCTTGAAAACGTTAGTGCTCGTCTTCCAGGCGGCTTATGCGGCGGTCGTGGATTTCGGCGATGCGCGCAAGGGCACGGATGTTCTCGCCGTCTTGTTGGGCGAGAGTCTTGAGGGTTTCGATGTTGCGGGCGGCTAGCTCCCCCCCAGTAACGCCTGTACAGCTTGCGGCAGGGTTGCCAGGTAGTTGCCGTAGCCGACCACTGCCGTGGAGGCCACTAGCACGAAAATGCCCACCGCCAGCCATGCCTGGGTGCGGCGGCTGGTGCCCTTCCACTCGTGCAAGCCGATCCCCCACAGGCTGCTGAAGATGATGATGCTGGCCATTAGCAGGGTCCAGCAGGAGAATTTGTAGGTGCCCATTTGCGTCTCGCCCATGGTGTAGAAGAAGAACTGGAAATACCAGGTGGTTCCGGCCAGGGCGCAGAGGAGGTAGTTGGCGAGCATGGGAACTCGCGGGGATTCGCGGCCCGCGCTGAAATACTCGCGGCCGGTCCGGTTCTTGATGTTGAGCCCCACGCACCACACGAAATTCGTGAGGAAGCCTCCCACCAGCACCACCGCCAGCTTGGGAAGGCCCTGCCAGAGGGTAGAGGTTCCATGCTTCAAAGTAAGCGCGCTTATGGGGTCGCCCGCGGTGAGGCCAAATGAGAAACAGGCGCTCATGACGCCGGAGAAGATGGCCACCAGGACGCCCTTCTTGAGATCGAACTCCTTGATGGAGGCCTGCTTCTGCTCGGCGGACATTTCCTTCTCTTTGGACGTGCCGGCCTTGCCCACGAGAGCGATGCCGGCCAGACAGACGGCGATGCCCAACAAGGTGACCTGGCCGGAGGCGGTGTGCACAAGGCTGAGAAACCTACCTTCGAAGATGGGCGGCACCAGGGTTCCGACTACAGCGCAGAGGCCCATCACGATGGCCATTCCCAGCGACATGCCGAGGTAGCGCATGGTCAATCCGAAGGTCAGGCCTCCGAACCCCCACATCACGCCCCAGAAGACACACCAGAGAATGGTCCCGCCGGATGTCTCGCCGAGGACCGTGGACAGGTCGTTGGTCATCAGGAGCGCCAGCACCCAGGGGGCGATGATCCAGCTAAAGAGTCCGCCGACCAGCCAGAAGGTCTCCCAAGACCAGCGCTTCACGCCGCGGAACGGGACGTAGAAACTGCCGGCGGCCAGGCCGGCCAGCCAGAGAAACATCACGCCAAGAGCAGGATTCGGTGTCATGATTTGAGCGAATATTGTACCGCCGGGCGAGCGTCGAAAACGCTTGTGTTTCACATATCAAAACTGTTACAACTGTCGGCAAGGGGTCTACGTGAAGACTTCCAACCACGGCCGGTACGTCGTGAAATCTCTGGTGCACGCCTCCCGCGTGATCGAAGCGTTCCAATCGGCGGGGGACGTGCTGCGCCTGCGGGACGTGGTCATCCGGACCGGCTTCAGCAAAGGCATGTGCTTCCGGTTGCTTTACACCTTGCACCAGTGCGGCTTCCTGGACAAGGTGGGCGAGAACCATTACCGCCTGGCTTCGGAGGTGCGCCGGCGGCGGCTGTACCGGATCGGCTATGCGGCGCAGGGCCAGGACAGCTCATTCGACCGCGAGGTAGGTCTCAGCCTGGCGCGGGCCGCCGAGCGGGAGCATATCGAACTGATCGTGGTGGACAACCGTTATCAGCCTAAGGTCGCTCTGCGCAGCGCCGATTACCTGGTCCGCGAACAGGTGGACCTGGTGATCGAGTTCCAGACCGATGAGCTGATCGCGCCGGCCATCGCCTCCAAGTACCTGGAGGCGAACATCCCATTCATTGCGATCGATATTCCGCACCCCGGCGCGACGTACTTCGGCGCCAACAATTACCGGGCCGGCCTGATGGGGGGGCATTTTCTGGGCCGGTGGGCCAAGAAACACTGGAACTCAGAGGTGGAAGAAATCCTGCTGATCGAGCTGCTGCGGGCGGGATCGCTGCCCAAAGCGCGCATCCGCGGCTTGGCCTCTGGCATCAGCGAGGTGATACGCCTGCCGGCGGCGTGCCGGACGGTTTCGATCGACGGCGACGGGCAGTTTCAAACCTCTCTGGAGCGCGTGCGCAAATACCTGCGGGAATCCAAGTCGAAGCGCATCCTGGTGGGCGCCGCGAACGATCCGACCGCTCTGGGCGCCTTGCGCGCGTTCGAGGAGGCCGGCCGCGCACTGGAGTGCGCCATCGTGGGGCAGAACGGCGAACCGGAGGCCCGCGCCGAACTGCGCGTTCCGAACACGCGACTGATCGCCTCAGTGGCTTATTTCCCGGAGAAGTACGGCGATGGCTTGCTGCGCCTGGCGCTGGACATCCTGGCCCGGAAGGCGGCGCCCCCGGCGGTGTTCACCACGCACCAGATCATCACGCCTGAAAACGTCGACCACTTCTACCCCAACGACAGCCTGCTGGCGGCGCCGGCGTAGCGCGACCCTACTCCAGGTAAAACACTTCCTTCAGCATGGCGAAGCGCTCGTCCGGCTGCTTGTCGGGCACCGGTTCGAACAGCCTGCTCATGAAGACCTGCCAGCTTTGATTCACGGGGTCGCGGTCCATCTCGTCCATAGCCTTGTCGAAGTCATCCACGCTCAGAACCAGTGTCAGATCCTGCCCGCGGCGGAAAATCGAATAGTCGGAAATGCCGACTTCTTTCAGCTTGGCCAGCAATGTCGGCCACACTCGCTTGTGCTCGATCTCGTACTCTTCGATGGCGTCGGCTTTGATGCGCAGTTTGTAGGCGTAGCGGGGCATATGCTCCATGATCGCCGGGCGCGGGCGCCCAGTCAAATCATCGCCGTTTCGCGGGTCGAAACGATAGAGGCCGTGGCGAATCGGATAGCATTATGAGTATGCGTCTCAACGTGTACAGGTGTGGTCTACTTTGTCTCTTCGTCGCGGTGTGCCTGTTGGCGGCGGGACCAATGGGCGCCCCGGTTGCGCCGGCTACCGTGGCGGATCTGCGGCGCGCCTTCGAGCGGCCGCCCGACGATGCCCGCGTGACGGTGCGCTGGTGGTGGTTCGGTCCCTCGGTGACCAAGCCGGAACTGGAGCGCGAGTTGCTCTCCATGAAACAAGGCGGCATCGGCGGATTCGAAGTGCAGCCGACTTATCCGCTGACTCTCGACGATCCCCAGCGCGGTCTCCGCAACTTTCCGTTCCTGTCCGATGAGTTCCTCGACGACCTGCGCTTCACCGCGGAGAAGGCGCACGAGCTCGGGCTGCGCTTCGACCTCACCCTGGGGAGCGGCTGGCCATTCGGCGGCCCGCACATCCCCATCGCCCAGGCGGCCGGGCGGCTGCGCGTCGAGCGCGTGCCAGTGCCCCCCTTTGCCGCGAAGGTGCCGCTGCCGAAGATCGAGGAAGGAGAGAAGCTCCTGGCCGCATTTCTGGCGCGCGGAGACCGCCAGCAGTTTTCCGCCGAGGGCATGACCCGCCTCGCGAACATCAACAACGGCGCCCTGCTCGTGCCGGCCGAGACAAGCGCGGGGCGCGTGGTGCTCTACTTCATCTCCAGCCGGACGCGCCAGACGGTGAAACGCCCGGCCGTGGGCGCCGAGGGCTGGGTGCTCGATCACTACGACCGCGCGGCCATCGATACCCATCTGAAACTGGTCGGCGAACCGCTGTTGAAGGCGGCCGGCCAGAATCCGCCGTATGCCATTTTCAGCGACAGCCTGGAAGTTTACGGCTCGGACTGGACCGGCAACTTCCTGGAAGAGTTCCAGAAGCGCCGCGGATACGATCTGACGCCATATCTGCCCGCGCTGGCCGGTGACATCGGCGACCAGACCAAGGCCATTCGCCACGATTGGGGCCGGACCCTCACCGAGCTCGCCAACGAAAACTATCTCGCGCCAGTGACCGCGTGGGCGAAACAGCATGGGACGCGCTTCCGTGCGCAGAGCTACGGGATACCGCCGGTGGCGCTTTCCAGTTATGCGCTGGTGGATCTGCCCGAAGGCGAAGGGTCGCAGTGGCGGCGCTTCACCGCCACGCGATGGGCGGCCTCGGCGAGCCACCTCTACGGCCGCCCGATCACCTCTTCGGAAACCTGGACCTGGCTGCATTCGCCGGTGTTTCGCGCCACGCCGCTGGATATGAAGGCCGAGGCCGACCTGCATTTCCTGCAAGGCATCAACCAGCTCGTGGGGCACGGCTTCCCCTATTCGCCACCGGAAGCTGGCGAGCCGGGATGGCACTTCTACGCGGCGGCCGTGTTCAACGATCACAACCCGTGGTGGCTGGTCATGCCGGACATCACGCTCTACCTCCAGCGCGTGAGCTTCCTGTTGCGGCAGGGCCAGCCGGCCAACGATGTGGCGCTGTATCTGCCCACCGACGACGCCTACGCCGGCTTTGCGTTGGGCCGCGATTCCGTCAACCAGGCCATGGATGGGCTGCTCGGTCCCAACGTGATTCCGCAGATCTTGGACGCGGGCTACAACTTCGATTACATCGACGATGGCGCCATTGCGCACGGGGGAGTGCCCTACCGCATCCTGATTCTCCCGGGCGTCGAGCGGATTCCCCTGGCCACGCTCTGGAGACTTGAGGAGTTTGTCGCCAAGGGCGGAATCCTGGTGGCCACGCGCCGTACGCCCTCGCTGGCGCCGGGGTTCAAGGAAGCGGAAAGCGAGACGCCCAAGATTCGCGAGTTGTCGCGCGCGCTTTTCGAAGCACCCGGCGCCCGCGGGCATTTGGTGACCGATGAAACCAAACTCGGTGAGCAGCTTCACGCGGCATTGGCCGCCGACGTCGCCACCGCGCCGGAGATCGGCTTCGTTCACCGCAAGCTTGAGTACGGCGACATCTACTTCCTGGCCAACACCAGCAATCATCCGGTTCACAGTCAGGCCACGTTCCGCATCACTGGGCTGGAAGCGGCCTGGTGGGACCCGTTCACGGGCAAGGTGACCGGAGCGGGCGGCAACCGAATCGACCTGGATCTGGCGCCTTACGAATCCCGCGTGGTGGTGTTCTCCAAAGAGCGCGTGGCAAACCGTCCCGCACCCACTGGCCCCGTGCCGGCGCGGGTGGACCTCAGCTCGGGCTGGAAAGTCACGTTCGCGGGATCTTCGGAGCCTGTCGAAATGACCGCACTGCGCTCCTGGACCGAGGACGCGGAGAGGAAATATTTCTCCGGCCGCGCCACCTACGAAAAGACCGTGACCATCGACCGCGCCATGGCCGATTCCAAGCGCCCGCTCTTCCTGAACTTCGGCGAAGGGACGCCTGTAACCGCGCAGGACCGGCGATCCGGCTCCGGCATGCGGGCCATGCTGGAGAGCCCGGTGCGCGAATCCGCCGTGGTATACGTGAACGGCAAACCGGCCGGCTCGGTGTGGCGTCCGCCCTACGAGGTGGATGTCAGCGGCCTGCTGCACGCGGGTGAGAACACCATACGCGTGGTAGTGGCCAACCTGGCCATCAACGAGATGGCCAAAGGTCCGATGCCGGATTACAAGGCGCTCAACGCCAAGTACGGCGAGCGCTTTCAGGACCAGGACACGGCGAATATACAGCCGCTGCCTTCGGGTTTGTTGGGCCCTGTGCGGCTGATGGCGAAGTGAAAACTATGAAAATGACACGACGCAATGCACTCGGAATTCTGGCAAGCGCCGCTTCCACGGCCGCATTGGAGCAGGATGCAGCCGCGGGGCGCCCTCCGGGCCCGGCGTCAAATGAGCCGGTGACGGCCGGCTGGCTGGGCGGAAACCCTCCGCCCATCGACTGCGGTGTCAGTTGGGGAATCCCTTGGCCGCGCGGCACGGTTCGCAAGGACCAGACCTTCACACTGACCACTGCCGACGGCAAAGCCCTGCCCTTGCAGAACTGGCCGCTCGCGTATTGGCCCGACGGCTCCATGAAGTGGACGGGCTTCGCCACTGTGGCCGGCCCCAACGCCACGGGCGCGTTCAAACTGGCGCCGGGCGCGGCGGCCGCTCCCGCTTCGCCGGTGAGGGTCGCCGAAAGCGGTGCGGCCATCGACATCGACACCGGCCGGCTGCAATGCTGCGTCTCCAAGCAAGGCGCGTTCCTGATCGACTCGATGACCATGGAAGGACGTGTGGTGGCGCGCCAGGGGCGCCTGGTGTGCACGCTCGAAGACCGCTCCACGGCTGGAGCGCTGCGCTTCGAGGATTTCACCAGCAGCATCCGGAAAGTCACGGTAGAACAAACCGGCCCGGTGCGCGCCGTCGTCAAGATGGAAGGTGTCCATAAGGCCGAGCCCAGCGGGCACCCCGCCGCGCGCGAGTGGCTTCCCTTCACCGTGCGCCTGTATTTCTACGCCGGCCTGGAGCAGGTGCGCCTGGTACACACCATCGTCTTCGATGGCGACGATCAGAAGGATTTCATCCGCGGCCTCGGCGTGGCCTTCTCGGTGCCGATGCGCGAGCAGGTTCACAATCGCCACGTCCGTTTTTCGGGCGAGGGCGACGGCCTGTGGGCCGAACCGCTGGAGCCGGCCAGCGCGCGCCCGCTTATGCTGCCGGGCGGCGGCAACGCCTACCCCGACCAACTGGCGGGCAAGCGCATTCCCAACAAAGAAGCCTTCGACCAGCGCGGGCAGAAGCTGCTCACGGACTGGGCTGTGTGGGACGCCTACAAGCTGGTGCAACCCACGGCCGACGGCTTCACCATCCAGAAACGCACCAATCCGCAAAGCTGCTGGCTGGCCGCGGCCGCCGGACACCGCGCCTCCGGCCTGGTCTTCATCGGCGATGTTTCGGGCGGCCTGGCGGTCGGCGTGAAGAACTTCTGGCAGTCCTACCCGGCGTCGCTGGAGGTTCAGAAAGCTTCTGGTGAATCGGCCGATCTGTTCATCTGGCTGTGGTCGCCCGACGCCGCCGCGATGGACCTGCGCCACTACGACACCAGGGCCCACGGCCTCGATTCCAGCTATGAAGACGTGCAGCCGGGCTTCAGCACTCCGCACGGCGTGGCGCGCACCAGCGAGATGACGCTCTTCCCCAGCGCCGCCGTCCCGGCCAAGGAAGATATGGTGCGGCAGGCGAAGGTTGCCGAGGAGCCACCCCTGCTGGTGACCACGCCGCAGTATCTCCACGCCGCGCGAGTTTTGGGCATCTGGAGCCTGCCTGACCGTTCCACGCCCGCCAAACGGCAGCTCGAAGATCAGCTCGACGCCGCCTTCGCCATCTATCACAAGGAGGTTGAGCAGCGGCACTGGTACGGCTTCTGGGACTACGGCGACGTGATGCACCAGCATGACGCCCAGCGCCACATGTGGCGCTACGACGTAGGCGGCTACGCCTGGGACAACACCGAGCTGGGCACCGACCTGTGGCTGTGGTGCGCCTTCCTGCGCAGCGGGCGGGCCGACATCTTCCGCATGGCCGAGGCCATGACGCGCCACACCACGGAAGTCGACACCTATCACCTGGGACGATTCGCCCCGCTGGGTTCGCGTCACAACGTGCGCCACTGGGGCTGCGGCGCCAAGGAACCGCGCATCAGCCAGGCGGCATTTCGCCGGCATCACTACTACCTCACCACCGATGAGCGCACCGGCGACGTGATGCGCGAGGTGGTGGACGCGGATTACAAGACCACCGAAATCGATCCCATGCGCCTGGCCTCACCGCGCACCGGGCCGATCCCCTATCCGGGGCGCGTGCGCGGCGGGCCGGACTGGCTCTCGTTCATCGGCAACTGGATGACCGAGTGGGAGCGCACCGGCGAGACCAAGTACCGCGACAAGATAATCGCCGGCATGGATTCCATCGCCAAAATGCCCTATTGGTTCATGACCGGACCGAACAACCTGTACGGCTACGATCCCGCCACGGGCAGACTTTATCCGCTGGTGGCGGACGGTTTCGGAACCTACAACCTGACCACCATCCAGGGCGGCGCGGAAGTGGTCTTCGAGCTGAATTCGCTCGTCGACCACGCCGCTTGGAACAAGGTGTGGAACCAATACTGCCGGCTGTCCGGTGCGCCCAAGGAAGTAGTGGCCAGGGATATGACCACGGGGAACGAGGGCGCCGACGGCCAGTATGCGCGCGGCCGCCTGGCGGCCTACGCCTACATGGAGACAAAGAACCCGGCGTTCGCCAAGCGGGCCTTGAGCGCCGTGCGCCTGTCAAGGTTCGCCACCACCAGCCTCAAGGGTCCGGAGGTTCTGAACCCCATCGACGAGGTCCCCGGCCTGGGGACCAACGGCACCGCGCAAGGTTGTCTGGAAGCCATCGAAATTCTCGAAATGTGCGGCGACCAGATGTAGGGCCGATTGAGGAGGAACGAATGAGGGAAAGCCGTTTCAGCCGTCGTGAAGCCCTGGGTCTGGTTGCCGCGACAGCTCTCGGGTCCGCCGTGTCAGCGGCGCAGAACGCGCGGCGGGAAGTTCGCGTCTTTGATGTCCGGGACTACGGCGCGGTGGGCGACGGAAACACCCTCGACACCGCCGCCATCCAGCGCGCCATCGACCAGGCTGCCGCGGCGGGCGGAGGCGCGCAGGTGCTCATCCGCGGCGGCAGGAAGTATCTCATCGGCACGCTGGTTCTCAAGGGCGGCATCGATTTCCACCTGGCCGACGACGCGGAGCTGGTGGTGAGCACCAACCCCCAGCACTACACCGGCGGCGGCGTCATCACCGCTACCGGCGCCGACGGCCTGCGCATCACCGGCACCGGCAACATCAACGGCCGGGCGCGCGAGTTCATGAGCCGTTACGACCAGCCCAACGAGTGGTGGCTGCCTGCCAGGTTCCGGCCGAAAATGTTCGTGCTGACCAACTGCAAGGGGCTCGAGGTCCACGACATTACCTTCAGCGAGGCGCCTGAATGGGGGCTGCACATGATCGGCTGCGAGCACGTTTTAGTGGACAATCTGAAGATCCGCAACCTGCTGGACGTGCCCAACTGCGACGGCATCGATCCCGACCATTGCCGGGACCTGGAGATCCGCAATTGCAACATCGTTTGCGGCGACGATGCCATCGTGATCAAGGCCACGCGGCAAGGCGCGGACTACGGACCCTCGGCTAATATCACGGTCCACGATTGCGTCATCCAGACGCAAGACGCGGGCGTGAAGATCGGAACCGAGACCACCCAGGACATTCACGACATCCGCTTCGAGAACTGCGAAATCCGCTCCAGCTCGCGCGGCTTGTGCATCCAACTCCGCGACGAAGGCAGCGTTTACAACATCGACTTCCGCGACATCCGCTTCGTGTCGCGCTACCATTCGGAGCCATGGTGGGGCCGCGGCGAGGCCATCTCTCTGACCGCCATTCCGCGCGGCGCTCAAGGTAAGATCGGAACGATTCACGACGTGCGCATTCGGAACGTGAGCGGCCGGGCGGAGAACAGCGTGCGCGTCCGCGGCACCAAGGAGAGCCGCATTCGCAACGTCACGCTGGAGAACGTCGCCGTCACGCTCGACCGCTGGACCGAGTATCCCGGAGGCTTGTTCGACGATCGGCCCACGACGGTCTATCCGGGCATTGAGCCGCACGGCAACCCCGGCTTCAGCATCCGCTACGCGGACAACGTAGTCGTGAAGCATTCGAGCGTCAAATGGGGAGACAAGCGGCCGGATTACTTCACGCACGCGCTGGAAGCCGAAGCAGTGATTGGGCTGGAACTGACGGGGTTCGCAGGAGAAGCGGCGCATCCGGAGCGGGACGCGGATGTGGTGGTGCGGTGAGAGATCATTTCCGTTCAGCGCCAACCCCCATATGGGTCAGTACGCTCTCCGCGAAGGCGCTCACCCCAGGGTCCGGATCGCCGGCGAGCTTTCCCAAGGCTGAGATCGCTCGAGGATCGGGAGTCTCGGCAAGCATCTCAACCGCCAGCCACCGGATGACCCGGTCAGGGGAACCAGCCCATTCGAGAGCGGCGGTGAGACCCGAGGCGGTGCCGCGCAGCCGAACGTCTTTGTAGTAAACGAACAGGGCGTAATCTCTGAACCGTTCAACCAGAGCCTTATCTCCCGACGAGCAAGCATCCGCCATCACCCTGACGAGGACGGGAACCATGTCAGACTGCGCCTTGGGGTACTTGTCGCTGACGTCGACCCACTTGCCCTGCTTGAGCCTATAGACTCTGTACCAAGGAATTGCGATTGTGTCCGCGCCCAGATAAGGCCCTGGGATCGTGCCGGCTATGACCTCGTGCACGCCGGTGCCGTCCAGGTCAACCACATCGCTCGGCAGGACGCTGCTTCGCCCATCCGTCGGCAAGATTGCGTGGCCATAGCCTCCTTCCGGAGACTGCCAGATGGCGATAAACGCGTTCAACCTCCCGCGCCCACTTATGGCTGCTGAGGCGATCAGGTCGATGCGATTGACGGCCTCCAGCGGTAGAAAGCGAAACTCCCCGACCGCAACGAGGTCACTATTCGGCCCGAGCACACTATTGATCAAGGCCTTGATCGTGGCGATATCGGTAGCGTTTGCGGCCGGAACCCCGTTGAGATCACGCGGCCAGTCAAGCGCCTGGCCGGGTGCTACACAGCACGCGAGTAAGCATAACGTAAGGAGATGCCTCATAGTTGTTCCTCCAGTTCCCGGTTTCAGTTGCCTCCAGTTGGGTTGGCCTGGTCCTCATTCTACTTCCCCCCCAACCCCGTCACGCTCCCGCAGTCTTGCAGTTTCACCACGCTGCCGTCGGCGGTCTTGATGTGCGTGTTGACGAAGGTCCAGTGGTCGGCATTCTGAATGCTGCCGGCCGACTTCGCGTCGATCTCCAGGTTCTTGAACTCGAAATTCTCCAGCGGCGAGTTCTTGTAAGAACTCACGGAAAAAGCCCGTTGCGCATCCACCGCCTGGATATCGGAGATCTTGACGTTGCGGAAATGCGGCAGCCCCTTCTCGGGAGGCACCACCTCGGTCAGCACCCTCCAGTAATCCGGCGGGTTCTCGATCCCCTCCGGCATCTTGGCGTAGCTGTAGCTAGGGTTCCAGTTCAAAGTGATACTGATCGGCGTGGCCACACCCTGCATCTCCATGTCATGAATCACGATGTTCTCGATGTTGCCGCCGCGCGTGCTGGCCGATTTGAAAAGAATGCCCACCGGCACCGGCCGCAGCACATGAATACGGTACGCTTCCACGTCGCGAATTCCGCCCGAGGTTTCGCTGCCGATGGTGATTCCGGCGGCGCCTCCGCGGACGGTGCAGTCGCGGATCACGACCTTCTCCGTGGGACGGTTCACCCGTAAGCCGTCGGCGTCCCGGCCGGCCTTGAGGCAGATGTCGTCGTCGTTGTCGTCGATGTCGCAGTGTTCCACCAGCACGCCGGAAGAGGAGTCGATATCGATGCCATCGGTGCTGGGGCCGCGTCCGCCGATGTTGTTGCGGATCGTGGTCCCATCCACATGCACCCGTTGCGAGTAGCAGATGTGCACCGTCCAGAAGCCGGAGCGCCTCAGTTCCAGGCCCACCAGATCCACATCCGAGGATTTGTAAATCTGGATCAGACGGGGCCGCTGGCAGTCGTAATCCACCGCCCACCGCAGGCCTCTCGGCTCATACTCCTCGCGCCGCATCTTCCAGTACTTGTCCCACCAGATCTTGCCGTCGCCGTCGATCACGCCCTTGCCGGAGATCTTTACATGAGATTGCTCGTACACGTTGATCAGGGCCGACGGCCACTTCATCTCGATCCCGGCAACGCGCGTCTGCATCGCCGGGTAGGCCGCGAGGTCCTGTACGCCGCGGATCTCGACGCCGGCGTCCACGCGCAGCTCGGTGCCCGACTTCAGGAACAACGATCCGGACAGGTACACTCCGGGCGCGAAGACAACCGTGCCGCCAGCCTTCGCTGCGGCGGCGTCGATGGCCTTCTGAATAGCCGCCGTATCGACCGTTTTCCCGTCTCCTTTAGCTCCGTAATTGCCTGCGCGAAACTCGGCCGCGTAAGCCGTCCCTAACGTCAGAAGAGCGCACCAAAGCGCGATTCTCGGTTGCATTGGCCGATCCGTCATTCCAACTTATCCGGGAAAGAGAAAATGGGACGAATGTCGACAGGGATGTCCGCCGTCGCGCTGAGCGCGCTCTTGAGCTCCGCCGGCATCTTGTCGTACTTGGCGAACCAGGCTTCCGCGCGGGCGCGGTCGCCGGTGGCTTCCGTCTCGAGCAGTTCCCTGGAAAGCTGCGCCAGCGCCGCGGGCATGCGCGCGTAGTCGATGGTGTACCGCCCGTCCGCGCGCGCCAGCGCCCGCTGCTCCAGCAGGTAGTTGAACTCCATCATCTCCGCCCGGCCGTGCGCTTCGCCCGTCCCGAAGCGCAGCGCGCGAAAGAAATCCGCCACGAAGGAGGCGTAATATTCCTCGAGCCGCTCTTTGGGCAGCGCGCCATGATCCGCCAGCCACGCCAGGCCGAACATTCCCACGGCGTCGGCCTTGGCCTCCTCGAGGCCCGCAGACACCGGGCCAAGGGCTTCGCGGATGTCCACCTGCTTGCCGTCCTTGCGGGCAAACGCAGGTCCCAGGCCGTGCGCGATCTCATGCATCACCGTGCCCGTCAGGTATCCCTCGGCCGAAACCTTTTCGGCCTGGCCGGCCTCGATCATCCGCTTCGCCATGGGCAGGATGATGTTCGCAACGCGCGCGTCCATGAAGTTCTTGAAGAAGATTTTCTTGCTCCCCTTCTCCTGGTGAACACGCGGATCGTTGGGCAGGTTGTCGGCCACGGCCTGGTAACCGTAGCGCAGATCGCCCGCGCGGTACGGCGCGTCCATCACTTCCATGGGGGTGACGCGGCCGCGCTTGGCGGGACGGTCGGCCGCGTCCAGCGGCAGCGCATCCTGAATGTCCGGCACGTACTTCTGGTAGAGGGCCAGCTTGCGGCTCTCCTCTTCGTTGCGGATCAGAATGGAAGCGCCGTACGAGGTCTTCACGCCCAGCAAGTCGTCCAGGTAGGTTTCATAAGGCGCGAAGATGACGTCGAACTTGGGATCTTTGAGGTCCAGCCAGGCAAGGTCGCTCTGATAATAGTCGTCGCTGAGCAACGCACCGGCGCGCATCCGCAGGAACCCGGCGAAGGCGGCGTCTCCGCTGAGGGCGGCGGCATCGCCGAGCGCCTTGGCCATCGGCTGAAGGAACTGCTTGTACTCCTCGTGGTACGGCACGGCCACGAGGCGGTCGCCTTGCCATTTGACCACCGTGTACGGGTTGTAGATGGCGGCCCGGTCTTCGGGATGCTTCTGGAGGTACTGCTCGAGGCGGGCGCGCGTGAGGTCGCCGGGATACATCTCGCGCCCCGGCGGCATCAAGGCTTCCCCAATGAACGGCCGGTTCTGATCGACCAGGTCCCAGCGGCTGCCCATGATGCCGAGCAGGCCTTTCAGCGTCTGGCTTCGAGTGCCCCGGTAGAGCGCCAATCCGCCCAGATCGCTCTGCCGCCAGAAGACGCCGTCGAGCAGCCGGCAGGCCTCCACCAGCTTCTCCACCATCTGGCGCTCGCGCGCGGAAAGGCCCGTGGAATGGAACGGCATCTCGACGGCCTTCCACCGGGCGAGCCGCTCCGCTTCGTTATGGAACGGCCGGCCGCCCGCATTCTGCGCGGAAATCACCACGGCATTCGCCAAAAAGGCAATCAGTATCCAAACTGCCCGCACGCCCTCTATTATGACAGCCAGGGCGTGCGAAACGCGCTTATTCCCGCCGCACTTGACATCCCTTGCCCCTATCCCTCACCCTGATACCTTATGCCGCTTTTGCAGGTGATTGTCCTGGCCGTGGTCCAGGGGATCACGGAATTCTTGCCCATCAGCAGCACCGCGCACTTATACCTCACTTCGTGGTTGCTGGGGTGGCAGACCGAGGCGCTCGATTTCGATATCGCCCTGCACATCGGCACCCTCCTGGCCATTCTGCTCTATTTCCTCCGCGACTGGCTGCAAATCCTGGCGCAGGGTTTTGGAGTGCGCTACGGCCGCGATGAAGAGCTGAAGCAGAATCGCATGATGCTGTGGCTGCTGGCGATTGGCACCATCCCCGTGGGCGTATGTGGCTACGTCTTTAACAAACAGGCCGAGACCACCTGGCGCAACCCTTACGTCATGGGCGTGATGCTGGTGGTGGTCGGGGTGTTGATGTGGCTGGCCGAGAGGGCCGGGCGCATGCGGCGCGATCTGTCTTCCCTCAACCTGCCCGATACCGTGGCCATCGGCGCGGCGCAGGCTCTGGCCATCGTGCCGGGCACCTCGCGCAGCGGCATCACCATCTCGGCCGGGCTGTTCCGCGATTTCGACCGGCCATCCGCGGCGCGGTTTTCTTTTCTGCTCTCCGCCCCGGCTATCGCGGCGGCGGCCGGTAAGGCGCTCTACGATATGCACAAGCACGGCGGCCTCCACGCCATTCTGAATGTGACGTTCATCGCCGGCGTGGCCGTCAGCGCGCTCACCGGGTGCGCGGTGATCGCGTGGTTTCTGCGTTATCTGCGTCGCAGCAGCTTGCGTCCGTTTGTGTACTATCGTATTATTTTTGGCATAATAGTGATTGCTCTGGCTTTCATCCGCCGGCCAGCGTGATGAAGCTCTTATCTCCGACCGAGCACAGAAGGCTCAACGAAGTCACGGGTTTCCTGCTCCTGTCGATGGGCCTCGTGATTCTGTTGAGCCTGGTCTCGTACCGCTCTCAAGATCCTTCCTGGAACACGGCTGCCGGATCGCGCCCTCTAAACCTCGCGGGCTACCCGGGCGCCTGGCTCTCCGACGTGCTGATCCAAACCTTCGGCGGCGCCGCTTTTCTCTTTCCGCTGCTGGCCTTCCTGCTGGCATGGAAATGGATCCGCTCGGAAGAATTGGAAGCCGGCGCGGTGAAGGTCTTCGGCTCGGCGCTGCTCACCCTGGGTCTGTGCGCCGCGCTTTCCTTCGTGCCCCTGCGCCTGTTCGGCGGCATGGTTCCCATTGGCGGGACGCTGGGGTTGGCCCTGGCGAATTACCTGGTAGATTCGCTGAACCTGGCGGGCGCGCTGCTGGCCACCGTCACCGCGGTGGTGGTTTCCCTCTACCTGGTCTCCACGTTCACGCTGGCCCGGCTCGGCCAGTGGTTCGCGGGTCCCATCGGCTGGTTCCGGCGCCGCGCCGCGGCCTGGCGCGCATGGCGGGAGCGCGTGCATGCCCGTTCCATCCAGAAGGCCGGTGAGCGCCAGCGGAGGCGGCCTGAAATGCCCGCAGCCGCCGATGCTCCGCCGTGGCAGCCGCCCCCAGAGCCGGTGCCCGACGGGCTCGTCGAAGAGCCGCAAGAGATCCCCATCTGCCCCATCGAAGACGTCGAACCCGAGCCCCGGCCGTTCGCCCCCGATCCCCGGCCTCTGGTTCCGTCCCCGGCCCGCGAAAGCGGCGGGCACCCCCCCCAGCCCCTGGTTTTCCATCTGCCCTCCACCGATCTCCTCAACGAAGTCCCCGCGCGCAATTCCTACGACGAGCAGGAATTGAAGGACACCGCTGCACGCATCAAGGCCAAGTTCGACGAGTTCAACGTATTCGGCTCGGTGGTGCAGATCAACCCCGGCCCGGTGGTGACCACCTTCGAGTTCAAACCCGAGGCCGGCATCAAGTACAGCCGCATCACCACCCTCGTGGAAGACCTGTGCCTCGGCCTTCAGGCCGAATCCATCCTGATCGAGCGCATTCCCGGCAAGCCCACCGTGGGAATCGAAGTCCCCAACACCCGGCGCGAGCTGATCGCGCTGCGGCAGATGCTGGAATCCGACGAGTTCGCGCAGTCGCACTCGCGCCTCACCATTCCGCTGGGCAAGGACATCAACGGCCGCATCCGCGTGACGGCGCTGGATGCCATGCCGCACCTGCTGATCGCGGGATCCACCGGCTCCGGCAAGAGCGTCATGATCAACTCCATGATCATGTCGATTCTGTATAAGTCCACGCCCGAGGAAGTCCGCCTGATCCTGGTGGACCCCAAGCGCCTCGAGCTGGGGCTGTATGAAGGCATTCCGCACCTGCTCACGCCCGTGATCACCGACAGCAAGAAGGCCACCAACGCGCTGCGCAACGCGGTGCTCGAAATGGAGCGGCGGCTGCGCCTGCTGGCGGAGTACGGCGTCCGCAACATCGAGCAGTTCAACAAGAAGATCCGCAAGCTGCGGGAGGAGCCGCGCAGCCTCTTCGCGGAGCAGGAAGAGACGGCCGACGAATTGAAGCCGCTGCCCTACATTGTGATCGTCATCGACGAACTGGCGGACCTGATGATGATCGAGGGCCGCAACGTGGAAGAGAGCGTCACGCGGCTGGCGCAGATGGCGCGCGCCGTGGGCACGCACCTGGTGCTGGCCACGCAGCGGCCCAGCGTGGACGTGATCACCGGCCTCATCAAGGCCAACTTCCCCGCGCGCGTCAGTTTCCGGGTGGCTACTCGCGTGGACTCGCGCACCATCCTCGACGTGATGGGCGCGGAACACCTGCTGGGCAAGGGCGACATGCTCTTCCTGCCGCCGGGGTCCTCGCGCCTCACGCGCGTCCACGGCGCGTTCGTCACCGAAACTGAGATCAACCGCGTGGTGGACTTCTGGAAAGAACAGGCCGCGCCGGAGTACGACCAGTCCTTCCTGATCGCCCCGCCCAGCGACGACGACGGCGAGGGCGCGGCCGACGCCGAACCGCTCAGCGACGACCAGGACCCGCTGTACGAAGCGGCCGTGCGCCTGGTGCTCGAAATGGGCAAGGCATCCACTTCCACCTTGCAGCGGCACCTGCGGCTGGGCTACGGCCGCGCTGCCCGCATCCTGGATATGATGCAGCGCGACGGCATCATCGGCCCGCCCGACGGCAGCAAGCCGCGGGAAGTGCTGAAACGCCCCGATTGGCTGCACGAGGTCGAAGTCTCGTAAAATGCGGCTATGCGCCCACTCCGGATTCTTTCAGCCGGCTTCTTGTGCGCCGGCCTGATCGGCGCGCAAAATGCCAAACCCGCCATTGGTTGCGGCGATTTGCGCAGCCTCACGAATTACGAGATCTCGATTGCCTCCGCCGTCCTGGTCCCCGCCACAGCCGATGTCCCCGAGCACTGCCGTGTGAGCGGGCAAGTGCTGCCGCAGGTGGGTTTCGAAGTCGGCCTGCCCACGCCATGGAATGGCCGCCTCTACATGTTCGGCAACGGCGGCTACGCGGGCGAAGCGCTGGATAGCGCGCCGCGGCGTGCTACCGCGGCGCGCGCCATGCGGGTCGGATACGCTACCGCCGAGACCGATACCGGCCACTCGGCCTCGACCGAGCCGCTGGGAACCTTCGCCGCGGATCGCCAGAAGCTGTTGGATTACGCTTTCCGGTCTCTCCATGTCACCGCCGCGACAGCCAAAATGCTGGTGCGCGCTTACTATGGAGGCCCTCCCACGCGCTCGTACTACGAGGGCTGTTCCACCGGCGGCCGGCAGGGGCTGATCCTGGCGCAGCGCTTCCCCGCGGATTTCGACGGCATCGTGGTGGGCGCGCCGGTTTTGAACATGTCCGGAACCATGGTGGCGTACGCCAATGACGTGCAAGCTTTGCGCGCGGCCCCCATTCCAGCGTCGAAGCTCCCGCTGCTGGCCAGTAGGATCTACGCGCAGTGCGATGCCCGGGATGGGCTCAAGGACGGCCTGATCGACGACCCGCGCCGCTGCGAGTTCCAGCCCTCGCGCGATCTTCCGAGATGCGACGGCGGCGACCAACCCGGCTGCTTCACCGCCGCGCAGATCGGCGCGCTCGAGACGATCTACGGCGATGTGGTGAGTCAAGGTAAGCGCATCTTTCCCGGCTGGCCGGTGGGCGCCGAAATCGCCGGGGTCAACGGCCGCAGCGGCTGGGACCCGTGGCTCGTCAGCGAGGCCGGCGCCTCCAACGACGCGGCCTTCAGCGAGGCGTTCTTCCGCTATCTGGCTTTTTCCAAACCAGACCCGGCGTACGATCTGGGCCAGTTCAACCTGGACCGCGATCCGCCACGCCTGGAAGCCATCCACCAGATTCTCGACGCCACCGACCCGGACCTCTCCCGCTTTGAGCAGCGGGGCGGCAAGATCCTGATGTACTTCGGGTGGGCCGACCCTGCCCTCAATCCGCTCATGGGCGTGGAATATTACGAGCAGGTATCCGAGCGCATGGGCGCTGGCACTGGCGGATTTTTCCGGCTCTTCATGGTCCCCGGCATGTTCCACTGCAGCGGCGGCGTGGGAGCCGACACGTTCGACAAGTTAGGACCGCTCGCCGACTGGGTGGAGCACGGTACGGCCCCGGACGCCATACCGGCGAGCCGGGTCGTGGGCGGAAAGGTAGTGCGGACCAGGCCGCTCTGCGCCTACCCGGAAGTCGCCCGGTACAAAGGTTCGGGAAGCATAGACGATGGGGCCAACTTCGCGTGCGTGAAACCGTAGGGGCCAGCCTGCTAAACTCAAGAGAATCCATATGGCGAAGGAAAAAGAACCCAAGCAGCCGGTGACCCCGTTCGGGGTTTGGGCGCCGGCGGTCGGCCTGGCCTGGCTGATCCCCGGAGGAGGCCATCTCCTGCTCAAGCGCACCGGACGGGGTGTAGTGCTGATGCTCGCGATCACCGGGATGTTCCTTTGCGGGCTGATGATGCGGGGCGCCATGTTCCAGCCGCAGAGCGGCGACATCCTCACCATCCTCATCAACACCGGCGGATTCATCGGCGACGTGGCTTCCGGGATTCTGTATCTGCTGAGCGTGTGGCTGGGGTACGCCCAGCCCGATATGGCGGGCGCCGTCCACGATTACGGCACCAAGTTTCTGGTGACCGCCGGGCTGCTGAACGTGCTAGCGATGGTGGATACGTTCGAAATCGCCTCGGGGAGGAAGGACTGATGCCCAAAATGAATCTCTCGCATTTTGAGGCGGCCCTTCTGTTCGCGCTGTTCACCTCCGTGGTGCTGGGCGTGGTGACCAAGCGCACGGACCGCGATCGCCTGCACTACGGCGTATACACCTTTGTGTGTTTCGTGATAGCGCTGTTCGGCCTGGGCTGGCTGATGTACTTCGGCCACGGGTAGGCGCGCGACCGCTACTTCTTCGTCCCGTAGGTCACGCTTACGGTGGTTCCACCCGAACCGCGGCCCACTATGACCAGCAGGGTGCGCGCCTCGTCCTGGTCCGCGGCTTTGACCATGCCGCCCTCGCTGGTGGTAGTCACCATGTCGACTTTGAGACCCAATTCCTTGCACTTGTCCTGGTAGAAGGACATCACCTGTGCGGGCGGGTCCGACGTGCTGAACCCGAGGGACCCGCCGCTGCCCTGGCCGCCGTTTCCATTGACGGCGAAGGTGCCCTCCGCCTTCGCCCCCGGGTAGGCGGGAATCCAGGACGGCACTTTGTCCGCTCCGGCGCCGAACTCCAGGCTGGCGGTCTTGCCGTCCTCGCCTTGCGCGCTGAAGCTGAACTTGCCATTCTTGGCCTCATCGAAGGTCATGGTGACCACCTTGCCGGTTTTCTTGTCCCGGACGGTGATCTTGCCGGCGCCTTCGTCCGTGTTCAACACATCCACGTCCGGATTGGCGCTGGCAATCATCTTGGTGATCGCGAGCCCGGGGTTCTGCTTCATCAACTGGGGATCGAAACCCGCCTGCTTGACCTTGTGCAGGAAGAACAGGCCGGTTCCCACCGTGACGATGCCGCCGAGCACGAATAGCCCCAGGACGATAACCAGAACCCAGACCAGAGGGCTGGTCTTTCTCTGTACTAGAACTGCGCCCGCGGCGGGCGGCGCGGCCATAGCAGGCTGCGGTGCAGAAACCGGAGCCTGCGCTGCGCTCGCGCCCTTCACCGGCGTGCCACATTGTTTGCAAAACGCCCCCGTTACCGAGGCGCCACAACTCGTACAAAAAGCCATAAATCCTCCGTGTGTTCCCCTACTGTACTGCAAGCGGGGGAAGTTCGCAAACGCGGTGCGCGGCAGACGGGAAGCTCACATACTTTATCGATAAATCAAGCGTGCTATGCTGAACCCTCAGGAGCACAAGCCATGACTCGACGCGATTATCTGCAAATGATGGCTGCCGGCACGGCCGCGGCTTCCACTACCACCGTTATGGGGGCGCCCTCTGGGCCCGGCGGCGAGGCCGACCGCGAAGCCCGCATGAAGTGGTGGCACCAGGCCCGCTTCGGCATGTTCATCCACTGGGGCCTCTACAGCGTACTCGGGCGCCACGAGTGGGTGATGGAAAACGAAGGCATCCCCGTGGCGGAGTACGAGCAGCTCGCCCGGCGTTTCAAGCCCAAGCCCAACGCCGCGCGCGATTGGGCCAGGCTCGCCAAACAGGCCGGCCAGAAGTACATGGTGATGACCACCAAGCACCACGAAGGTTTCTGCAACTTCGCTACCAGGCTGACCGATTACTGCGCGCCCAAACAAGGCCCCGGCCGCGACCTGGTGAAGGAGTACGTCGAGGCCGCGCGCGCCGAGGGCCTGCGCGTCGGCTTCTACCACTCGCTCATGGATTGGCACCATCCCGACGGCGCGCGATGCGCCACCGACGAAGCCGCTCGCCGCCGTTTCGTCGATTACGTCCACGGCCAGATCCGCGAGCTGCTCACCAACTACGGCAAGATCGACATCCTGTGGTACGACGTGGCGTGGCCGCTCGACGCCAAGGGGTGGGAGTCGGAGAAGATGAACGCAATGGTGTTCCAGCTCCAACCCGAGATCATTGTGAACAACCGCAACCAGCTGGATGGCGATTTCGCCACTCCCGAGCAGAGAATCCAGGCCGAGCAGAAACGCGCTTGGGAATCGTGCATGACCATGAACGACAGTTGGGGTTATCAGACGACCGACGACAACTGGAAGACGCCCAAGACCATTGTGCGCAACCTGGTCACCTGCGCGCACGGCACCGGCAATTACCTGCTGAACATCGGGCCCAAGCCGGACGGCGGAATCCCCGAGGAATCGGTCAAGATCCTGACCGCCGTGGGCCAGTGGATGGAGAAGAACGGCAAATCGATTTACGATACCGACGTATGCCAGCCGGGGCGATCGAATTTCGCCGGCTTCACCCGCAAGGGCAACACGCTGTACATGCACGTGCACTTCTGGCCCGGGGAAACCGTGGCGCTGGCCGGCCTCATGAACCGGGTGCAATCCGCTCGCCTGCTGGCCACCGGCGCCCCTGTGAAGTTCGAGCAGGACAAGTTCCGCGTGCGCTTCACGGGCCTGCCCGCGAAACCGCCGGACGATCCCGTGACCACCATCGCCATCGAGTGCGACAGCGAGCCGAAGCAGGACACCGACTTCGTGCGCAATGAGCGGCCCAGGCTAAAAGCGTAGAAAGCCTTCAGCGATCAGCTATCAGCTATCAGCTATCAGCTAAGCCCCCGTGGCGGCGTTGTTTTGGCTGAAAGCTGATTGCTGATTGCTGACAGCTCATTCGATCACTTTCTTCTTGCGAAACCAATCCACCAGCAGGTCGCGCAGCAGCCCCACATCGTGCGGAAACTTCAGGCCGGTGGTCCGCAGGTTCTCCGCGGTGCCCTGGTTCTCGGCGGTGAAACTGCTCACCGCCAGCGTGTATTCGCGGTCGGGATCCACCTTGCGGTCTCCCAGCACCACCGGCGGCAGGTCGCGCCCTTTGAATGTGCCCACCACCACTGTGTTGTCGAAGGGCATGATGTCCCAGATGTTGCGGACCTTTAACTGCCCCTGGGGGATGATGTCGCGAACACCGCCCAGGTTCATGAAGGCGAAGTCGGCGCCAGTTTCGTCGCGCATGGCCTGCTCGATGAGGCGCTTCACCTCGGCCTTGGTGAATTGCCTTTTCGAGACGGCCAGAGGCTGATCGACGCGGGCGGCCACTTCATCCTCCCAGTGCTTCACTTCACGGGCCACGTCCGCGGCGGGCGCGATCTTGGTGGAGTCCACCGGGATGCGCTTCCAGGTCCACGAGACCGGCGCTTTCTTTTCGGTATCCACCTTCAGCTCCAGGCGGCCCAGCTCGGCTCCGTAGCCCTTCACGCGCACCAGCACCCGCCCATCGCGCGACAATGCCTGGTTCAGGCCCGTGTGAAGGTGCCCGGTGACCAGCACCGGGATCTCCGGCGCGGTATTCAGGAATTCGGTTTCCTCCTGTCCCGTAATGTGTGCGAGCAGCACGATCAGGTCGGACTTCGCCCGCAACTCGGCCGCGTATTTCCGCGCCGTCGCGACCACCGGCAGCGGGTGCCATTCTCCCAGGAGTTCGGGCTGCGAGAGACCGCGCAGGGTATCTGTCATGGCGCCGATCACCGCTACGCGCAGGTTGTTGACGTTGAGGACGACATACGGCTGCGTGAACAACTGGCCGCCGGCGCCCACCACATTGCAGGAAACCATGGGGTAATTAGCCGTCTGGATGAATTTGCGCACCTGCATCCAGCCGTAGTCGAACTCGTGGTTGCCCAGCGTGGCGGTGTCGAAGCCGAACAGGTTGGCGATCTCGTAAACCGGCAGGCCGTGAAAAATGGTGGAAACCGGCGAACCCTGCACCAGGTCGCCGGCAAACAACAGGATGCAGTCGTTGCAATTGGAGCGCTCGCGCCGGATCGCGGCAGCGACATAGGCGAAACCGCCCTGCCGGTCTTCGAGCGGCGACAGCCGCGCGTGCAGATCGTTGGTATGGAGAATGGTGAGCGACCGGATCTCGGCCGCCAGAGGCGCGCAAGCCAGCAGCGCCAGGGCCCAGAGGGCACCCAGGGCCCAGCGGACACCCCGCCTGCTCCAGAGGTACATAGGACTCAATTGTAGCTTGCCAGAATCATCGCAGGCCCCGGAGGAACTGCGGGTCGCTCCAGTCCCAGACGCGCCACTTCGCCTGGTCCACGTTCACCGGCAGAGCGCTCCATTGATTGGCGGCCAAAGAAGTCCCGCCCCGGCCATGCGCGAAGACTCCCCACGCCGCCAGCAGAAGAAACAGTCCGGCTGCCATGGTTCGCGCCGGCCCCCGCATCGTCCGCCAATACAGTATGGAGGGTATCAGAAACAGGATGAGCAAGGGCGTGATATCCGCAAAATACCGGGGACCATAGCCGTGCCCGGGCCAGATAGAGACGATCAGCGCCGTGTGGAGAACCACGATCGCAACCAGGTACGGTGCCAGCGGCCAGCACCACCTCAGTCGCCACGCGAGAATCATCCCGGCCCCCGAAAACAGGAGGATGGGCGTAAAGACGAGCAAGCCGCGAGAAGGGCTGAACAGATGCATGGCCGCACCCGCCAGCGCCGGATAGCGCACCAGCGGCAAGCGCAGGTAGAGCGGAATCAGGCTGTGTTTCACCACCAGGTTGTAGGCGAAGAACGCCGCCGTGGCCGGCAAAGCCCATAACATAAAGCCCGCCAGGTACCGGCGATAATGGATGGCCACGTAGAGCGTGAAAACCGCCGCGGAGATGGCGTTCGACGGGCGAACGGTAAACGCCAGCGCCAGCGCCAGCCCGGCCAGGCGGATGCGCCGCGGCTCCTCGCGCGCGAGCAGCGCCGCATACAGCGCCGCGCTCAGCAACAGCGCGGTGAGGCCGTGCGGAAACAGGTTGCGGCTGGCAACCGACCATTCCGAGGTGCCGAACGCGAACAGCAGCGCGAGCCATACCGCCTGGCGCCGGGGAAGAAACCGGGAAGCGATGCGGTATTGCAGCCAGACGGTGATGGCGCCGAACGTGCTGGCGCACCACAACTCCGCCAGAGAGTGGCCGGCCACGAAGTCTCCGGAGAAGAAAGCCGCGACCACGGGCTGCGAAAACAGCGGTCCGGTCTTCGGCACCATAGGGCCCCAGATCGCCACGTTGATCTTCGCCAGGAAGATCAGCGGCAGCGCCAGAACCGGTAGTCCGATGGGGTAGAGGTTATACCAGTGCCCGCCGGGGCACCCGTTAGCCTGTCCGTATGGGACTGATGGGCCCACGGCCGGAACGCATTCCAGCCCGTAGCGCGAATCCGCCGGCGCGGATGGGACGAATTCATCGACGGCGGTGCTTCCGTGGCGGATCATGCTGAGAGCGGTGGGAACGCTCCAGTAGGAATCGTACGAGATGAATGGCGGGCAGATGCTGTAGAGGAACAGCACGCCCAGGAAGAGCCAGAGGCCGGGGAAATGGCGTGGGCCGGGCATCCCCGGCCCCTATTGGTACACGCCCGCGGCTTTAAAGTCGCCGGCTTTCACGATCGAAAGGGCGGCTGGGTCCACATGTTTGCGGAACGCGGCGTTGATCTCGTCGGGGGTGAGCGACCGGATCCTGGCTTCCAGTTGCTCGTCCCACTTCATGGTGCGGCCGTACTGCTCCTGCGTGGCCAGAAGCGCCGGCAATGCGGCGTCCTGCGAACGCGAAACCATGAGTGAATCCAGGTAGGCCTTCTTGGCTTCGGCCACTTCGGAGGCCGTGAAGCCGTCCCGCAGTGTCTTGGCCAATTCGTCCTTGAAGCTGGCTTCGACCTTGGGACCGTTCACCGGGTTGAGGCTCACCGTGCCCGAGAGCAGCGCGGAATCTCCTTCGGACGGAATCGTCACGCGGGCGTTGGCGCCGTAGCTCAGACCTTCGCGATTGCGGATGCGGTCGGAAACCCGCGAGGTGATGGGGCCGCCGAACATGTAGCCCGCCAGCAGCATGGCCGGATAATCGGGATCTTCGTCCGACATCTGGAAGCGCACGCCGGCTTCAAACTGGGCGTTGGCCTTATCGGGCGTCTCGATCTTCTGGTTGATGGGCGCCACCTTCTTATAGCCGGCGGCCAAGGGCTTGTAGGCCATCGAGGTGTTCCAGTTGCCCAGCAATTCCGCGGCGGCTTTCTGAACCGCGGCCCGGTCCACCGGCCCGACCACCGCGAAGACGCCGTAGTTGGCGCCGTAAAACTGGTCGTGGAACTTCTTGACATCGTCAAGCGCGACTTTCTTCAGCTCGGCGAGCTGCTCTTCGCGAGTGGCGTTGTACAGCGCGTCGCCTTTCACCCAGGGGCTGAGGTGGCGCGTGAGCGTCTCGGCGGCCAGCTCGGTGGGCTCGGTGGGAGGGTTCTCGAGGGCCTTGATGCGCTGCGACAGCACGCGGTCGAATTCGTCCGCGGGATAGGCCGGTTCCTTCAACATTTCGACGGCCAGGCGCAACGCGGCCTCGAAGTTGCCGGCCGGGGCCGAGATGTTGGCGCTGGCGCTGAAGACTTCGCCGGTGCCTCCGAATCCGCCGCGTCCGCCGCCGCGCCCGCCGAAACCGCCGCCACCACCGCCCGAAACCACGATGCGGGCATTCAGCTTCTGCATCTCGTCGGCGAGCTGCTGCCGCGTCTTGCTCCTGGTGCCGCTCGCGATGAGGCTGCCTGCGAACTGCGCCGCGCCGTTGTTGCCGGCCAGCGTGGTCCCGTCGCCAAAGCGCAGCTCGATGACGGCGGTGACCATGTCGTTGGCGGTTTTCTTCTGGAGCACCACCAGCTTCATGCCATTGGAGAGCTTGCTCCGCGTCACGCGGCTTTCGATGTTGGCGGGCGTGGGGTCGAAAGACTCGCCGCGGCTGATCGCCACCGTGCTTTTGTAGTCTTTCAGCAGCGCTTCCAGGTCGGGCGTCTCCGGAACCACAGTGCGTTCCGGGGCCGCATCGGGAATGTAGTAGCCCACCGTGCGGTTGGAGGCCTTGAAATACGCTTTGGCGACGCGCACCAGATCGGCCGGCTGCACGTCCTTGAGGCGGTCGTGCTGCAAGAACATCAGCCGCCAGTCGCCTTGCGAGATGGCCGTGTTGAGAGCGCCGGTGGCGATGGATTGCGGGTCGGAAAGGCTGTCCTCGAGGTTGCGCAGGAGCCCGGTCCTGACGCGTTCCACCTCTTCCCGGGTAGGGGCATCACTGACTACGGCTTCGATGGTCTGGATCAAGGTCTTGCGCGCTTCATCGAGAGATTGATCTTTGTTCAATGTGGCCGTGAGGTAGATCAGTCCCGGATCGTGCAACTGCGCCACGGACATGCTCGCCGATTCAGCCTTCTTGGTTTCGACCAGCGCTTTGTAGAGACGCCCCTGGCCGCCGCCACCGCCGCGCCCACCGCGCCCGCCGCGGCCGCCACCAGCGGCGCCGCTCATCACGCCGGCCAGAACCTGGAGCGCGGCCGAGTCGGCGTGGCCGGTGGCCGGGCCGTGGTAGGCCACGATCACTTCCTGCCCCTCGCCCACGCGGCGCAACTCGACGAAGCGCTCGCCATCCTGGGGCGGCTCGACCGTGTAGGTCTGATCCAGCTTGCGCGCCGGACGCGGAATCCTTCCCAGAGTGTCGGCGACGAAGCCCAGCGTCTTGGATTCATCGAGGCGCCCGGTAATCACCAGCACGGCGTTGTCCGGTTGGTAGAACTTGTGATAGAAGGCTTCGAGGCGATCTACCGGCACTCTCTCGATGTCGTCTTTGGAGCCGATGGTCGATTTGCCGTAGTTGTGCCAGAGATACGCGGTAGCCTCGACGCGCTCGCGCAGGATGCTCTGCGGGCTGTTCTCGCCGCGCTCGAACTCGTTGCGCACCACGGTCATCTCGGTGTCGAGAATCTGCTTGGTGAACTTCACCTTGGTCATGCGGTCGGCCTCGAGACCCAGCGCCCACTTCAGGTTGTCGTCGGTGGCGGTTACGGTTTCGAAGTAGTTGGTGCGGTCGTAGGAGGTGGTGCCGTTCCAGGCTGCGCCGTGGTTGACAATCTCGTTCTTGATCTCGCGGCCGTTGGTGGTTTCGATGAAATCCATGTGCTCCAGCAGGTGCGCCATGCCGGTCTCACCGTAGCCTTCGTGACGGGATCCCACCAGGTAGGTCACATTGACGGTGACCTTGGGGTTGGCCTGGTCGGGATAGAGCAGCACGCGCAGCCCGTTGGGGAAATCGTATTCGGTGATGCCTCCCATCGAGGCCTTCTTCTGGACGCCCTGGGGAATGGTCTGGGAAAAAGCGTAAGCCGCCAGCGTTAGAGCAATCGCCGGGACGGCCAGCAGGGCTTTCGCGCGCATAGAGACTACCTTTCCGAGAAACTGACCGGATTATAGCAGGGCGCGACCAAAGGGTGTCGATTTTCGGACTTGACACGTAGGGTGGCTCTCTAATAGCATCGTTTCAAACCCGAAGTAAGACGAGATCCGGCTGCGCGGCGCACTGGGTTGCCGCTCCACAAACGTGGCTTGCCGGAGGGAGGGGACGGTCATGATCGGGAGGTGCGTGGTCTGTGTGTTGTTCCTCTGCTCGGGCCTGTTCGCAGAGGAGAATCGCATTGCCGCGGTCGATAATTGGAGCGACTTGGCGCGCCGTGCCGGTGAACTTCAGAACCAGGCGAAGTTCGCTGAAGCCGAGTCGGTGGCGTTGAAGGCGCTGGAAGAGGCACAGCGTTCTGGACCTGATGGCCAGGAGCTGGCCGCCAGCTTTAATAACCTGGCTTCGATCCTCCAGGATTTGGGGAAGTATTCGGAAGCCAGGAATTATTACCAACGGTCGATTGCGATCGAAGAAAAAGCCCTGGGGCCGGACGACCTCTCGCTGGCTTACCCGCTGGATAATCTGGGGGATCTGTGTCTGGAGGAAGGACGCTACTCGGAATCGGAGAGGCTGCGCCGCCGTTCCCTGGAGATTCGGGTCAGGAACCTGGGCCCGGATCACCCGAATGTCGCCAGGGTGCTTCAGAATCTGGCGGAAGTCTATCTACTCGAGGGTAAGTACACGGAGGCTGAATCGCTGTGCCAGCAAGCGCTCGCAATCTGGGAGAAAAACGCCGTGACCGGAGGGCTGGAAGTGGCTCAGGGTCGAAGTACGCTGGCATCGATCCGCATGGAGGCGGGCCGCTATGACGATGCGGAGATCGAAATACGGCGGGCTCTGGATATCCTCGAGAAAACAGTGGGACCGGACCATCCCGCGCTGGTGCGGCCGTTGGACAGCCTGGCCGCCATCGAGCGCCATTTGGGACGCTTTTCCGAAGCCGAAGCGACTCTGAAGACAGCACGGACGATTGCCGAGCGCCGGCTCGGACCGGCGCATCCGCGCACCATCGAAGTTCTGTCCGAATACGTCACTCTGTTGAAGTGCGCCGGCAGGAAGGCCGAGGCCAAGAGCATGGAGAAGCTCGTGAAGGCCGCTCAGGCGGAACAAGCAGGCGAGCGCCCCGGGCAGTACACTATCGACGTCGCTGCGTTGCAGGCCGGCCGGGACAGAACCGCCGGAAAATAGCCGCCCTCACGCGCCAGGTGCTTTCCTGTGTCTGGCGACTACTCCACAGAGACGGCCTCGGGGGCGGCACCGGTCTCCCGAATGGTGACCGAATCCGTGCGCACCTTGTTCCACTCCTGCACCGCGAAGCCATGCGCCTCGAACAGCGCGCGAATCTGGGTGGCGTCCCAACCCGCGATCTCTTCCAGAATAGGCACCAACACGCTCAGGGCGTCGTCGCCGAGTACCGTGCGCCGTGCAATGTGCGCCACGTATTTGGCTTCCGACACCGCGATGGTGAGCCCCTCGTGACGGTTGACATGCAACATCACGTGAATGTCCGAGGTGCCATCGCCTACATACACAACCTGGTTGGTGGTGATCTCCAACTGCGACCGCAGTTCCTCCAGCACGGCGACCTTGCCGTACCCGGCTGGGACCCGCACGATGGACTGAATCTCGCCCGATGACGGATCGTACCGGAACCGCGTGCCAAAAACATGGTCGGGCGGAACAATGCCCTCCAGCGCCGACTGGATCACCTCTTCGGGCGCCGCCGAAATCACGTAGAACGAAAAGCGCAGCCCGTCCAGACCTTCCAGCAACTGCGGCAACCAGCGGATGTTTTGCTTCAGACGAATCCGTTTCCCGGTCTCGACGAGGTGCTCTCTACGCACACGGCGGTACTCCGGATCGTGCAGGAGCAAGTACGCCAGCTCCCCGCCCTGCTGGACCAGGTGGATGCGCGACAGCCCCGCGACCTTCTCGTGGAACCCAGCGGCCCCCAGCAGCTCGCTGAGGATGATGCCGGAATCGTTGAAACTCAGGGTTTGATCGAAATCGCTAGCCAGTAAATAGTGTTTTACGAATCGTGCTGGTTTCATCAAAGAGTTCTCCTTTCGATGGATTTCAGGTGCGATTGGGAATCTCCGCGGATGGCGGAACGAGTGTGAGAACGGGACAGGGCCGCCTAGAGTTGTGCCAGGGCTTCAGTATAGCAGGTGGTAGTAAGCTTGGTCGAGGAGCACCTTTTGTGAACTACTCTCGCAGAGACCTGGGCCTGCTGCTTCCCGCATTGGCGGCGGCCACCGGCCGGGCGCAGCAGAGGGCCCTTCCATCCAAGGCTTTCAAGTATGCGGACCTGCCGGTGCGCGGCAACGGACCGAACAAATCGCGCGCCGTCATGAATGGCGAAACACACTCGGGATTCCCCATCGAGCTGCATATCACCGAACTGGGTCCCGGCCAGGCTCCGCACCCGCCGCATCGGCACGTTCACGAAGAGCTGCTCATGCTCCAGTCGGGCATGCTGGACGCCACCATTCTCGGGCAGACCACCCGCGTCACCGCGGGCTCGGTGGTTTATCTGGCCTCCAACGACCTTCACGGCTGGCGCAACCCGGGTCCCGACCCGGCACAATATTTCGTGCTATCCCTCGGCGGCGACAGTGCGTAATCCGCTCTACTTGCCGATTATCGTGCCCGTGGTGGCATTCACATAAACGGCGTAGCCCGATTTGGTGTTCCCCCAGATGATGAACCATACAGGCGCTGGGAAGCGAGCCGCGCTTCCCAGGGAGAACGCCACCTTCTTGTCGGGATGTTTTTTGACCCACCCCTCCGCCTTGGCGTATGCGGTCTTGTATGCGGCATCGGAGTCGACCACGAATCCGGTGGTCTGAAAGGGACTGCTCTTGGCTGTGGCGCCGCTCCAGGGTTCCGCTCCGCCCACGCTGACCCCTTTGTGGATGGTGGCTCCGTCATCCACCACCGAATAAGTGAAAGTGCGGGCCTCGCGCCGGCTTGGCGACACGAAAACCGCGGTCCACATCGGGAATTTCCCATCCTCGCTCTTCATGCTGGGAACTTCGTTGCTGATCAGGCTGAGCACCAGGAGGTCGGGAGCCCAGGTGCGCGCCGGCCTGTACATTTCATAGAAGGCGGTTTGCGCGGCCACGGGCTCGGGCGGTTTGGGAGGCTCGTTCTTGGTCTCAACATCCGCCTTCTTGATCTCGGTTGGCGTGGGAGCTTCCGAACAAGCCGTCATCGCCACCACGGCAGCCACCACGGCAGCAGCTAAGAAGAGGTTCTTGTGCATGAAAATACCACCTTCATTCTACGCTCTTCACCGGAACGGGCGGTGCCTGCCGGAGAGCTGTCAATCGATGCGGACGCAGCCGAAAAACCGCCTTGAACAGTGGGGTACACTCTCGTATGCTGCATCGTGTATACTACATTGCCAGGGGTGAAGGCCCCTGAGCGCAGGAATAGACCTGAATCTGAAACGTCGGCGGAAGAAATGGGAGGCATAGAAGCATGGCTCTAAATGCAGAGTCCATACCGATGCGATGGCCAGCCGGCCCTTTGGATATCGCACGCGGTGAAAAAACGAAGGGCTTTACGGCGGAGACGGGCGAGGTTCTTCGAAAATGGCAGGATCCGGCTTCACTGGCGGTCGTGCAAGGAACGCCGGTAAACTGCCTGGTGGTCAGTTGGGCCGCGGGGCTGTCGGCGGATGCCGGCCAGCAACAGGCGCTGAAGCCGCTGATCGAGAAAGGCAAGCAGGCCGGACTTGAGTTCGTCGGCCTGATCGAGGGAGAAGCGAATAAACCAGCCGCCCTGGCGGCCGCCCAATCGGCGGGTCTTTCCGCGGTTGGCATGGAAGGCGAGGCACCCGCAAGCGCCGGGGTCCCAGTGATCCCGTGGAACAAAGCCGCCCAGGTGCGCTCGACTGCCAACTCCCCCGTACTGGGCATTTCCGATGGTATATGGCCCGGGCTGCCGCAAGCGGCGTCACAGGCCGGCGGCCCGACCAATCTGCCCTGGGTGGATTCCAACGGAGCGGTCCTGCTGATCGCCCGGGCGCTGGCGCCCGACAAGACCGTGTGGATCGGCTTCGATCCGCCGCAGCAGGCCAAACTAGCCGCCGAAGCTTACATGCTGGCCGTGGCCGATCCCGCGAGTCACGGAGCCAGGTGGGTGATTTCGCTGGACGATCAGTTGCGCGCGGACCTGACCACGAAGCAACAACCGGCCGCGGATACCTGGAAGAAAACCATCGACATACAGGCCTTCTTCGAGCAGCACAAACAGTTCAGGACCTATCAGCCCAACGGCCTGCTGGCTGTGATGTCGAATTTCATCGGGCCCGACTGGGATGCCGGCGAGGAGGCCATCAACTTGCTTCCCCGGATCCGCCAGCCGTTCCGGGTGATTGCGCGATCACGGGCGGCGGGCGCCTCTTTCGCCGGTCTGCAGGCGATCTTCTACGTCGATCGGGAGCCGCCGGACGCCGAATTGCGGAAGAAACTGATGGCCTTCGCGAGCGGTGGCGGCATTCTGTTCGTGTCCTCCAAGTGGCCCAGTCCGGAGGGCTCGCCGGCGCCGGCCGAGCCGTACCTTCTGTTCAGCATGCGTGCCGTGGGCAAAGGCCGCCTGGCAGTATGTAAGGAAGATCAGCCGGACGCATACGATACGGTTGCGGACATCCAGAACATCATGAGTCACCGCAACGATCTGCTGCGCCTGTATAACGCCCCGTCCGCGAATTTCCTCTACGAAACCTCCGCTCAAGGCAGGCAGGGAGTGATCCACCTGTTGAATTATTCGCGCCGGCCTGGCAGCGATGGACCTCTTTTCTATGTGAAGGAGCCGCATAAGTCGGCCCGCCTGGTGAGTCCCGAAATCGCCTCGCCCGCGGAGCTTCAATGGGCTCCCCAGGAAAACGGTGGGGCGGAGTTGTCTTTGCCGCGCCTTTCGGTGTATGGCGCCATCGAGCTGGAGAAATAGGAGGCGAAGGAGACCGTCATGAAAAACGATTTGACTAGGAGACAGTTGCTGGCGGGAGCCGGCGTCGGCGCCCTGCTCGCGCGCCCTGTATGGAGTCGCGCCGCTGCCGCCCCCACGGGGAAGGTCGCGGTGGCCGGATGCAAAACCTATGGTCCCGAACTGGTCCCCGCCATGGAGAAGATGTTCGATCAACTGGGCGGCCTGGGCGGGTTGGTGAAGGGCAAAACGGTCGCCGTGAAGATCAACCTCATTGGTGTGCGGTGGCAGCGCTTGGGCACCGCCCCGATGGAGGACACTTTCTGGACGAATCCCCACGCGATCGGAGCGGCGGTGCATCTAATGGGCAAGGCCGGCGCGCGCCGCATCCGCGTGGTGGAAGGCCCCTGGTCGACCACCGAGTCCCTGCCAGAAGTCATGTATTCCATGAACTGGAAGCCGCAGGATATCCTGAGCGCGGCCGACCACGTGGAATTCGAAAATACCAATTACCTGGGGCAGGGGAAAAAATACTCGCGGTTCATGGTGCCTGGAGGGGGTCTCATATACCCCGGCTACGACCTGAACCACTCCTATGAAGATTGCGACGTTTTCGTCTCGTTCGCCAAGATGAAGGAACACGCCGCCACGGGAGTCACCCTGTCCATGAAGAACGTGTACGGGGCCACGCCCATTACCATCTATGGCCAGGACGCGGGAGTGGACGAACCGAGCATACGCCCGCACGGCGGACGCGGTAATGTGTTTCACTTTGCGAGCCGCCTGCCATCCAAGAGCGCGCCGCAGCAGAAAGACATGAGTCTGCCTAAAGAGGCCGGCTTCCGGCTGCCGCGCATCATCGCCGAACTGTGCTCCGCGCGGCCGGTTCACCTGGCGATCATCGATGGCGTTAAGACCGCCACCGGCTGCGAGACGAATTATGGAAGCCCGAGAATGCCCCAGGCGGCCGTCAATCCCGGGGTGCTCATTGCGGGAACGAACTGCGTGGCCACCGACGCCGTGGCCATGTCGGTGATGGGGTTCAACCCCATGGCCGACCGTGGGACGCCTCCGTTCGCCAACGCCGACAGCATGCTGCACCTGGCTGAAGACCTGGGAGTCGGCGTGCGCGACCTTAGCCGGAACGAGGTGCTCGGGGTTCCCGTCTCCGAAGTTGTGTTCAGCTACCCAGCCGTGAAGGAGAAACTTCTGGCCGCGCAGAAGAAGGCCTGAACCGTAACTCTACATCGCAGGCGGGCCGGCCAGCGTGCGTCCCGCCTGCTCCCAGAAAAACTCGGAAGAGTCCAGGGAAGCTATCATGCGATCTCTGACCTCGTGCCCGTTCCTGATGGTGTCGAGAAGTTGATGATGGCGTTGCGCGCTGCCCAGCAGATCGACCCTGTAATCCAAGCGCGTGCGGATCAGAAAGAACGCAAAGAGAGGCACCACCAGGGTCTCCAGGCTGCTCGCCAAATAGCGGTTTTGGGACAATCGCCAAAGCGTTCGGTGAAACTCCAGGTCGTTCTGGTAGAAACGCTCGAAATCGCTCGTTTCAGCGGCCGTCTTCATGCCGTCCACAAAGCCCTGCAACGTGTCGAGGTCCGTGGCCGACATGTGCTCCAAAGCCAGTTCCACGGCCAGACCTTCGAGTGGCTTTCTGATCTGGAAGATCTGTTGGGCGTCCTCCAATGTCATCTTGGTGATGAAGCTGCCCTTGTTCGGAATTCGTGTGACCAGGCCGGCCCGCTCCAATTCGAAAAGCGCTTCCCTCACAGCCGTATTTCCAACCCCCAACTGCTTGGCAAGCTGCAGCTCGACAACCCGATCTCCGGGGCCGAGATCGCCTGCGGTGATCGCTTGCCGGATAATCTCCACGATTCGATGTCTGAGTGTGACCGGCTTAATCGGTGTTGTGTGAATCTTCATTGTCATTCATAATCCATACTGCATCGAAGCGAGCCGCCAGCGCAAGTGGGCCGTTGGTTCACACCCCCAGTTCCAATTGCCTCTTCCCCTTGCGCCCCCAAACACGCTACAATGTAATTTGAGTGTCGAACCCTGAGAGTGGGCGAAAGCCCACTTTTTTGTTGGATTTCGCACTGAGCGGCAATGTTGGAACAAGTGGCGTCCAAAATCGAGGAAATTGCCCAACGCGTGGCGCAGTCGGAAGGCCTGGAAGTGGTCGAAGTCGAGGTCAAGGGCGGCGGGAACCAGCGCTTCGTCCGCATCTCCATCGACAAGCCCGCCGGCGTCACTCACGGCGATTGCGAGCTGGTCTCACAGCAGGTGGGCACCATTCTGGACGTCGAAGATGTGGTCCCGGGCGGGCGTTACACGCTCGAAGTCAGTTCCCCCGGGCTGGAACGTAAGCTACTCAAGCCCAGGGATTATCAGCGGTTCCAGGGCAAGAAAGCCAGAATCACTCTCCGCGAGCCAAGGGACGGCCGGCGCCACTGGGAAGGCACCCTGGCCGGCCTCTATGGCGGCTCCATTGCGCTCCAAACGCAGCCGGGGACGACTATGCGGTTTCCGCTCGACGAGGTCCAGAAGGCCAACCTGAAGTTCGAGTGGTAAGCCCGCCGGGGAGAAACACAGCCAGAAACTGAATCGGAACAATGAGGCCACTTTGGAAACGATCTTTCAGTCCATCGAGATACTGAGCAAGGAAAAGGGCATCGATCCGCAAATCGTCCTGGACGCCGTCAGGGACGCCATGCTGATTGCCGCCCGCAAGCATTACCGCACCAACGAAGACTACATCGCCGAGATGGATCCGAAAACCGGCGCCATCCAGCTCTACGCGGTCAAGAAGGCGGTCGAGTCCGTCGAAGACCCGGTGCACGAAATGACGCTGGCCGAGGCCAAGCGCATCCAGCCCCAGGCCGAAATTGGTTCCGAAGTTCGCATCCCCAAGAGCACCGAAGCGCTGGGCCGCATTTCGGCGCAAACCGCCAAGCAGGTCATCTTCCAGAAGGTCCGCGAAGCCGAGCGCGAAACCGTGTACCAGGAATACTCCGGGCGCACGGGCGAGCTGGTGAACTGCACCATCAAGCGCGTCGAGGGGCCGGACTATATTCTGGACCTCGGCAAGACCGAAGCCAAGCTGGCCAAGAAGGAGCAGTCGCGCCTGGAAAGCTACAGTGTGGGCGACCGCGTCCGCTGCGTGATCCGGCTCGTGGACAAGGCCAGCAAAGGTCCCGGCGTGGTGGTGTCGCGGGCCGCGCCCGAGCTGGTGATGCGCCTCTTCGAGCAGGAAGTTCCCGAGATTTACGACGGCACGGTGACCATCAAGGGATGCGCGCGCGAAGCCGGCGAGCGCACCAAGATCGCCGTCCAGAGCCGCGACCGCGACGTGGACAGCGTGGGCGCCTGCGTGGGCATGAAGGGCATGCGCGTGCAGTCCATCATCCGCGAGCTGCGCGGCGAGAAGATCGACATCATCGAATATTCCGACGACCCGGTGGTGTTCGCCACGCATGCGCTCAGCCCCGCCAAGGTGAGCCGCATCACCATCCTCGATCCCGTCGAAAAGCACATGGAAGTGATCGTGGACGATTCTCAGCTTTCGCTCGCCATCGGCAAGAAGGGGCAGAACGTGCGCCTCGCGGCCAAGCTGCTGACCTGGAGAATCGATATCAAGAGCGAGGAAGAAAAGCGCCAGGAAGTGGAATCGCAAATGGCCGCGCTGGTGGCGCCGGGCGCGCCGGTTTCCGTGCTCATCGATTACGGCCTGCCCGACAAGCTGCTGGAGACGCTGCTCGAGACCGGCGTCGGCACCATCGAGAAGCTGGGCGGCATGACGCCCGAGCAGCTCGAGGAGATCCCCGGCATCGACCCCCAACTGGTGGAGAAAATCCAGGAGGCGGTGAACGCGTACTACAGCCAGTTCGAAGAACAGGGCCAGGCCGAGGCGGAGCCGGCTGCCGCGGAAGAAGCCGTCGAGACGCTGGCCGTGGCCGCCGCGGAGCTTCCATCCGCTGTCACGGTGGAGGCAAGCCCCGCTCCAACACTGGAGGAGACCTCATCGGAACAGGCCGAAACCGAGGAAACGCCGGAACAGTTTGCTACCATAGTGGACGCGGGTTCCCCCACTCACAATCAGTCCCAAGGAACCGGCTCAGAGGACGCCGCACCTGGTGAGGACGCTGTGCCCGCTAACGGGGCCGGGCCGGAAGGGGGCGCCCCAGGTCGCGACAATTAGGAGCGCCTCGGCAGGTAGAAGCAGATTGCTCTGTCTATGAAGAAGATTCGCATCAACGAGCTGGCGCGGGAGCTGGAAGTCAAGGCCCACGAAATACTGGATCGGCTCCCCGAATTGGGCGTCACCGAGAAGAAGACGCACTCCAGCTCCATCGATGAAGACGTGGCGATCAAGCTGCGCCGCCTGTATGGGTTTGAGGTGCCCGAGCCTGAGCCCGCGGCGGAGGAACCCGTGGCCCCGGCGGAGCCCAGCCCCGCTGGCGCAGCCGAACCTTCTCCGGCGCTGGTCGCGGAAGCGGGACCGGTCCCGGCCTTGGGGGAGACGGCGCCCACCGCCGAAAGACCGCCTGTCGAGCGCCCGGCCGCGCCGGCGGCGCCCATCCGTCCCCCGCTGGCGGGCGGACGTCCCATCCATCCGCCGGTAGCCGGAGCGCCTCGCCCCGCCGCGCCCGCGGCGCCGCCGCAGCCACCGCCGCAGGCAGCCCCGGCGGCCGTCGTCGCGCCCGGCCGTCCCGTTCCTCCCACAGCCAAACCGTTGCCGGGCCCGGCGGGGAGCACTTTGGGCCCGGCCCCGAAACCAGGCCAGATTCTCTCCGGTCCTCGTCAGCCGTTCCCGACGGGGAGCCCTGTGGGAGCGGCCGAAGGCGCGCGTCCCGCCGCCCCTGCGCCGCCTCGCCCGGTGACGGCTCCGCGCCAGCGCGCCGAGGGTTCGCGCGCGCCCGCTGCGACCGCGCTCGCAGAATTCCCCGCCGCACCCGCGCCCGCTCCTGCGCCGGGGGGACCCTCTGGCTCCCGCCCGCTCGCGGGCCAGCCCGCGGCCCGGCCGGTGGTACCCCCGCGACCCGATCTGGTGGCCAAACTGAGTACTCCGAAGGCCGGCGCTTCGGCTGTGGGGAGCGCTGTCGGACAAGCCGCGCCGCGTCCCGGAATCCCCAAGCCCCTGGTCAGCCTGCCGGTTCCGGGCCAGCCGATTTATCGCGGCCCCATTCGCCCCGGTCAGCCCATGGTGGCCAAGCCCGGAGTCCGTCCCGGCGCGCCCACCACCGCCCGCGCCGGCGGACCGCGCCCGCAGCATCCCACCTCGCGCGCCCGCCTCGAGCCCGGCCTCGCGCCGCCGGTGGAACAGCCCCGCGGACGCGTGGGCGACAAGCGCGCCGTCCGGCCGCAACGCGAGCGCATCGAGGAAGAGAAGATCCTGCGGCCCGCGCGGCGCCAGGTGGAAGCCGGCCCACCCCCCATCAGCCGCGAAATCACCATCTCGGAAGGCATCACGGTCAAGGAGCTTTCCGAAAAGCTGGACGTGAAAGCCAACCTGGTCATCAAGAAACTTCTGGACCGCGGCATCTTCGCCACCATCAACCAGACCTTGGATTCCAAGCTGGCCACCGAGGTGGCCCGCGAATTCGGCGCCTCCACCGCCACCATCACTTACGAGGAAGAGGCCATGCAGGCGGTGGAAGAGGCCGAAGATACCAAAGATCTTGAAAAACGCGCGCCCGTCGTCACCATCATGGGCCACGTGGACCACGGTAAGACGTCGCTGCTGGACGCCATCCGCGAAGCCCACGTGGCGGAGCGCGAAGCCGGCGGCATTACCCAGCACATCGGTGCCTACCACGTCGAGATGAACGGCCGCAAGATCGTCTTCATCGACACTCCCGGCCACGAAGCCTTCACTCGCATGCGCGCGCGCGGCGCCAAAGTCACCGACATTGTGGTGCTGGTGGTGGCGGCCGACGACGGCGTCATGCCGCAGACGCTCGAAGCCATCGACCACGCCAGGGCGGCCGGCGTGCCCATCGTCGTGGCCATCAACAAGGTCGACAAGCCCGACGCTCAGCCCGAGCGCATCAAGCAGCAGCTCTCCGACCGCGGCCTGCTGGCCGAGGATTGGGGCGGCGACGTGGTCATGGTTGCGGTCTCCGCCAAGACCCACTACAACCTCGATCTGCTGCTCGAGATGATCCTGCTGGTGGCCGATATGCAGGACCTCAAGGCCAACCCCAGCCGTCCGGCCATGGGCACCGTGATCGAAGCGCAGCTCGACCGCGGCCGCGGCCCGGTCGCCACCGTGCTGGTGCGCAACGGCACGCTCCGCGTGGGCGATTTCTTCATTTGCGGCGCGGTGTTCGGCAAGGTGCGCGCCATGCAGAACGACCGCGGCGCGCAAATCCGCAAGGCCGAGCCCTCCATGCCCGTCGAGGTGCTGGGGCTCGAGTCGCTGCCCGAAGCCGGAGACGATTTCCAGGTGGTCACGGACACCGCCAAGGCCAAGCAGATCGTCAACTTCCGCGATCAGAAGGCGCGCGAAGCAGCGCTCGCGAAATCCAGCCGCCTCACCCTCGAGCAACTGCACCAGCAGATGGAAGCCGGCGAGGTCAAGGAGCTGCCCATCATCATCAAGACCGATGTGGGCGGCTCGGCCGAAGTGCTTTCCGAGACGCTCCAGAAGCTGTCCAACGAGAAGGTGAAGGTGCGCGTGATTCACTCCGGAGTCGGCGCCATCAATGAGTCGGACGTGCTGCTGGCCTCGGCCTCTAATGCCATCATCATCGGCTTCAACGTGCGGCCCGAGCGCAACGCGGCGGCGCTGGCCGAGCAGGAAAAAGTGGATATTCGCCTGCACACCATCATCTACAACCTCACCGATGAGATGAAGCGCGCCATGACCGGCCTGCTCGAGCCGGTGTTCAAGGAAGTCTACAAGGGCAAGGCGGAAGTGCGCGAAACCTTCCGCATTTCCAAAGTCGGAGCGGTGGCCGGATGCCTGGTGCAGGATGGCGCCATCACGCGCGATTCCGAAGTGCGGCTGCTGCGCGACAACGTGGTGGTGTATACCGGAAAGGTGGGCTCGCTGCGGCGGTTCAAGGACGACGTTGGCGAAGTCAAGAGCGGAATGGAGTGCGGCATCACCCTCGAGAACTACGCCGACGTCAAACAGGGTGACGTCATCGAGGCGTTCGTCACGGAGCGCGTGGCCACCGAAGTTTTCGCCTGATGCCATGGCGGTAATCGGCGTTCTGACCCTGGAGTTGCGGCTCGAGAATTCGCACTCGCTCAAGGACAAACGCCACGTGGTTCAGAGCCTGAAGGAGCGGCTGCGCCACAAGTTCAACGTGGCCGTGGCGGAGATCGACTACCAGGACCTCTGGCAGCGCGCAGCGGTGGCGGCGGTGACGGTTTCCCCGGACCGCGGGCACGCCGCCAGAGTGCTGCAATCGGTGGAGGACGAGGCCGCGGCGCTGCTGGGAGCGGAGTTGGTTGAGGCCACGGTGGAGTGGCTCAGTTAGGGTTTAGCTATCAGCGGTCAGCAGTCAGCTAAAACCAGCAGCGCTGATAGCTGATAGCTGATCGCTGAAAGCTTATGGATGAGCGGCGGACATTAAGGGTCTCGGAAGCGGTCCGCGAGGAGCTGGCCGAACTCATCGGCTTCGAGCTGGAGGATCCGCGGCTGCTGGCCGTGGATGTTACGGACGTGCACGTAAGCCCCGACGCGCGGTATGCCCACGTCAAAGTCGTGGTTCGGGGGGACGAGCGCGAGCAAAACCAATCTTTGGCCGCGTTGGAGCACGCGCGGCATTATTTACGTCACGAACTGGCTTCGCGACTGAGTCTGCGGCGCGTCCCGGAGCTGCATTTCGAGCGTGACAAGAACCCGGACGCCGATACCCGGATCGAATTCCTGCTGAAGCGGGCGAAAAAATCTCGTGGTCATGCCGAAAATTAGCTCTAAACTCAAACAATTTGTGGTAGTTTTGTTTCTGTCGGGGGTCCTGGCGGCGGACCAGCCGGAACTGCTGCGGCTCGAGGAAAACGCCGACGCCATGGGCGCGACGTATTCCGTTGTCATTTATGGGTACGACCGGGTAAAGATGGAGGCGGCGGCGGACGCCGCTTTCGACGAGGTGCGGCGGTTCGACGAGATGCTTTCCAACTACAGGGCCGATAGCGAATGGAGCGAGGTCAACCGGCACGCGGCCGAAAAGCCGGTCAAAGTGTCGCCGGAACTGTTCCAGTTGCTCTCGGCTTGCGTCGCATACAGCCGCGAGAGCGAAGGGGCTTTCGATATTACGGTGGGCCCGCTGATGAAGGTTTGGGGGTTTTACAAGGGTTCCGGCCATCTGCCCCACCGGGCGGAGGTGGCGGCCGCCCTCCCCAACGTAGGTTACCGCCACATTCACCTGGATGCGGCGGCCGGGACGGTATGGTTTGACCGTTCCGGAGTGGAGTTGGACCCGGGCGGAATCGGCAAGGGCTACGCCGTGGATCGCATGGTGGATGTTTTGAAACAACAGGGCGTTCAGATCGCTCTGGTCGCCGGGTCGGATAGCAGTATTTACGGAATGGGCGCTCCGCCCACCGAGCCCAGGGGTTGGCGGGTGGACATCAAAAACCCGTGGCACCAGAGACAGACCGCGGCCGAGGTGTTTTTGAAGGACATGTCGATGTCCACTTCCGGCAGCTACGAAAAGTTCTTCCGGGCGGAGGGGCGCATCTACGCCCATATCATGGATCCGCGCACGGGATACCCGGCGCAAGGGAGCGTATCGGTTTCGGTCGTCGCGCCGCGCACCATCGACAGCGAGGCGTGGGCCAAGCCGTATTTCGTCAACGGCCGCCAGTGGGCGGAGAAGCACAAGCCGAAGGAATTTCGCGTGTTCTTTTGCGAAGACAGGATGGAACAGCCATGCGCGTGGCTCCAATGACCAGCCGTTTTTTGGACGCCTGCCGGCGCCGGCCGACGGATGTGAAGCCGGTGTGGTTTATGCGGCAGGCGGGCCGGTACCTCAAACAGTACCGCCAGATCCGCGACAAGCACGGTATTTTGGAAATCTGCAAACGGCCGGACCTGGCCGCCACCGTCACCCTGCAGCCAGTGGAAATACTGGACGTGGACGCCGCCATCATTTTCGCGGACTTGCTGCTGCCCGTCGAGCCGATGGGCCTCAAGCTGTCGTACGAGAAGGGCGAAGGACCGGTGATCGGCAACCCCGTGCGCAGCTCCGACGATGTGGATTCGCTCTCCACCACCAACACGGACGACCTCGGCTACGTGGGACAGGCCATCCAGAACGTGGTTCGGGCGCTGGCCGGCAGGGTCCCGGTCATCGGCTTCGTGGGCGCGCCCTTCACCATGGCCAGCTACATGATCGAAGGCGGCGCGTCGCGCAATTTCATCCGCACCAAGAAGCTCATGTACACCGACGAAACCTTGTGGCGGCGGCTGATGGGCAAGATCGTGGACGTGCTGGCGCCGTTCGCGCATTTGCAGGTGACCGCCGGGGCGCGCGCCATCCAGGTATTCGACACCTGGGTGGGGACCCTGGGCTCGGACGACTACGTGCGCTTTGCCGCGCCGTACTCGCGCGCGCTCATCGAACGCATCCGCTCTACCGGCGTTCCCGTGATCCACTTCGGCACCGGCGCTTCCGGTTTCTTCCGCGAGCTCCACGCCGCCGGCGGCGACGTCATGGGCGTCGACTGGCGCATCAATATCGACCAGGCTTGGATGGACATCAGCTATCGCTCAGCCATTCAGGGCAACCTCGACCCGGTGGCGCTGTTCGCGCCCCTGCACGAGCTCCGTTCTAAGGTCCACGAGCTGCTCAAGCGCACCGGCGTCCGGCCCGGTCACATCTTCAACCTGGGCCACGGCATTCTGCCCGAGACCCCCGTCGAGAACGTCAAGGCCGTGGTGGAGATGGTCCGGGAATTTCGCCCATGAAGCAGGGGGTCCTGCTGCTCGCCCACGGAGCGCCGGAACGCGTCGAGGACGTCGAAAGCTACCTGACGTTCGTGCGCGGAGGCAGGCCGGGTTCCCCGCGGATCGTCGAGGAAGTCAAGCGCCGTTACCAAGCCATCGGCGGATCGTCTCCGCTGCCGGCGTGGACGCGCGCACAGGCCGGAGCACTAGAGCGCATGCTCGCCATTCCCGTCTTTTTCGGCATGCGCAACTGGCATCCGTTCATCCGCGAGACTATGGATCGGGTGCGCGATGCGGGTCTCGACCGCATCGCGGCCATCTGCATGGCGCCGCAGTTTTCGGAACTGAGCGTGGGCCTGTACATCCGGCGCACCGAGGAGGCCCGGCGCGAAGCCGGCGTGGCGGCGGAGATTCGGTGGGCCAGGAGCTTCCATGACGAGCCGCTACTGATTGAGGCGTTCGCGGATAAACTGGGGACCATGGCGGCAGGCAGGAAGGTCCTTTTCACGGCGCACAGTCTGCCCGAGAAGGCGCTGGCCGGCAACGATCCGTATGACCGCGAAACGCGCGCCACGGCCGCGTTGGTGGCGGCGCGCCTCGGGTTGGCGGACTGGGATTTCGCGTACCAGAGCCAGGGCATGACCGACGACCGCTGGCTGGGGCCTACCGTGGAATCCTGCTTGGACCGCTATGCCGCCGCCGGTATCCGCGAAGTGGTGGTGGACCCCATCGGCTTCGTGTGCGATCACGTCGAGACGCTATACGATGTCGATGTGGTTTTCCGCAACTACGCCGCCCAGCGCGGTATTCTCCTGGTCCGTCCCGACGCGCTGAACGGTTCTCCGAAGTTCACCGCCGCGCTGGCCGAGGTGGCAAAGCGGTGCCTGGCGTAGTCATCGTCGGCGGCGGCATCTCCGGGCTTTCGGCCGCCTACTATCTGGCCCGGGGCGGCGTGCCTTCCACCATCCTCGAATCGCGGCCGCGCCTGGGCGGCGTGATTCAGACCGAGCGCATCGAGGGCTGCACCATCGAGGCCGGGCCGGACAGTTTCCTGTCGGCCAAGCCCGCCGCACTGGAACTGATTCGCGAGCTGGGGCTGGCCGATCAGGTCATCGGCTCGAACGATCGTCTCCGCGTCACTTATGTCCGCAAGGGCGGCCGCCTCTTGCCCTTGCCCGACGGCTTGATGATGATGGTGCCCACCAAAATTCTGCCGCTCCTCACCACCGGCCTGTTGGGCTGGAGAACGAAGCTCCGCATGGGGATGGAGCTGCTACGCGCGCCCCGGCCGAGACCGGGGGACGAATCCGTGGCCGAGTTCATCGAAGAGCATTACGGAGCCGAAGCGGTGGACTATCTGGCGGAGCCCCTGCTTTCCGGGATCTATGGCGGTGAACCCAGCCAGTTGAGCGTGACCAGCGTGCTGCCTCGTTTTGTGGAGTTGGCCAACCAATACGGCAGCCTCACCCGCGGCGTGCTGGCGGCGCGCGCCAAAGCCGGGCGGGGCGCCCCCTGGGCCCGAAACCCCGAGCCGCTGTTCCGCACGCTCAAGGGCGGGCTGGGACAACTGGTGGACGCCATCGCGGGCGCCATCAGCGGGAAGGTTGAAGTGCGGCAATGCCGCGCGCAAACCATGCAGCGCGCGGGAACCGGTTTCCGCATCAAGACGGATGACGGCGGTTGGCTGGAAGCGGACCAGGTGGTGGTGGCGTGCGAAGCGCACAGCGGCTCGGCCCTGCTGGCCGGCGTGGACGGGCGGCTGGCGGAATTACTCGGCACGGTGCCCTACAGTTCCTCGATGACCGTGGCGCTGGGCTTCGACTCCGCGGATTTCGCGGGCCCAGGGGGCACCCCGCCCCATGGTTTCGGTTTCCTGGTGCCCAAGAAGGAGCGCCGGCGGCTGGTGGCGTGCACCTGGGTTGGCACCAAGTTCTCCTACCGCGTGCCGGAGGGCCAGGTGGTGGCGCGCTGCTTCCTGGGCGGCATGGAGGACGCGGGTGTGCTCGACGAACCGGACCAGGCCATTGCCGCCATGGTCGTGCGCGAGTTGCAGGAGATCGTCGGCTTCACCGCCCGCCCGCGCTTCACCCGCATTTCCCGCTGGCCGCGCTCTATGGCTCAGTACACCGTGGGCCATCCGCAGCGCTTGGCGGAGATTCAGGCGCGCACGCCGCCGTCCTCCGGCCTTCACCTGGCGGGCAACGCCTACGAAGGCATCGGAATCCCCGACTGCATCCGCATGGGCCGCCAGGCGGCCGAGCGGATACTGGGAACGTGACCCGGCGTCCGCTTTCCGGCGATGGGTCCGACGGGAGCGGTTTATGACACGGCGGAATGCTACATGTGCCACACCGGCGGTTCGGAGGCGAACACGTCCGCCTTTGCGCATGCGGCCGCCAACACGTCCCCGCAGTTCGGCGAGAGCTGTGAAGTCTGTCACGGCACCGGCGCCCAGTTCAGCGCGACGCAGGTGCACGCGGGGCTTTGACACGACTTCCCGTAGAAAAATGATGTGACGGCCTCTTCACGCCGCCAGCGCGATGAGCGTCTCTTCCAATATGCCTCGAACCAGCGGCACCTTGTAGCCGTTCTCGCCGAGCGGCTCGGCAGCTTTTACCGCCGCCGCTGCCGCTGCCCCCGCTGTGCCGGCGTCCAGCGGCTTGCCCACCAGAGCCTGTTCCGCCTCCGCCGACCTCCACGGGGCTGGCGCCACACCGCTGAGCACCACGCGCGCCGTCCGTACTTTGCCGTCCGCCATCGCCAGCACGATAGCCGCCCCGGCCAGGGCGAAGTCGAACGCCCCGCGGTCCCGCACCTTCCGATACGCGCCGCGGGTCCCGGGCTGCGGCGCGTCCAGCAGCACTTCCGTCACCACGTCCCCCGGCTCCAGCACGTTCTCTTTCAGATGGCTTTCCTTGGGAAGCACGAAGAACGACGCCAGCGGCATTTGCCGCGTGCCCCGGCGCCCTGCCACGCTGACCTTTGCATCCAGAGCCACCAGCGCCGGCGCGCTGTCCGACGGGTGCACCATGTAGCATTCGTATCCGCCCAGGATGCAGTGCATCTGGTTCTGGCCCGCGGCGGCGAAGCACGTATCACCGCCCTTCCGCAAGCAGTGGAAGTCCCCGCGGAAATACCAGCAGCGCGGCCGCTGGCACAGGTTCCCCCCCAGGGTCCCCTGATTGCGCAACTGCGGGCTGCCCACGGCGGCCGCCGCTTGCGCCAGAGCCGCATAGCTATCCAGTATCTGCCGGTTCTCGGCGATCTCCGCCAGGGTGGTCAACGCTCCGATCCGCAATCCGCCACCGGGCCACGGCCGGATGCCCTTGAGCTCTTTGATGCCGTTGAGGCTCACCAGGCGGTTGGCCTGGAACACTCCATCCCGCAGGCATCCCAATAAGTCCGTTCCGCCCGCGAGAATCCGCGCTTCCGGCCGGCTTGCCGCGGCCGTCGCTTCTTGAATCGATGCTGTGCGCTGATATGAAAACTTGGTCAGCATGGCTCACCCCCTTGTTTTCGGTTCCGCCAAAAGAGTAAGAACCTGCGCCGCCGTGATAGGCGCCGCCTTAACCCGTACGCCGGCTGCGTGATAGAGAGCGTTGGCGATGGCCGTGGCGGCGGGAACGGTGGCCGGTTCCCCGAGTCCCTTCGCGCCGAGGATGTTGCACTCGGTGTCGTGGGGATCGATGGGGAGACAGGTCATCTCGACCGGCGCGTCTTTGGCCGTCGGGATCTTGTAGTCGTGAAAGTTGGCATTCACCATCTTGCCGGTGTCCGAGTCCATGACGCGGCGCTCGGTCATGGCTAGGCCGAGGCCCTGGAGGAACCCCCCGAAGATCTGGTTGCGATAACCCAGCAGATTCATCACCCGGCCGCTGTCATGCGCGGCCAGCATGCGCAGTACCCGCATCTCGCCCGTGCGCGTGTTCACTTCCACTTCAGCGAAGTGCGTGGCGAAGGAACGGACGACCTTGTCGCCGGGAACGAAGCGTCCTCGACCCACACCCACAATCCCCTGCTGCTGGCGCAACTGCGTCAGGTCCGTGATGGCCAGCTTTTTCGCGCCCCCCTGCGCCATGATCGCGCCATCCTGGAAAACCAGGTCCGATACCGGGACCTTCAACTGTTCCGCCGCCATCTCGAGCAGGAAACGTTTGACTTCCAGGGCGGCCAACCGCGTGGGGGGACCATCAGCAGCCACTGTCTTGCTGCCGCCGCTGACGCCACTGTACGACGTGGTTCCCGTGTCGGCGTTTTCGATGCGGATCCGGTCCAGCGGCACCCCCAACTCCTCGGCCACTATCGAGGCCGCCACCGTCTTGGTCCCGGTGCCCAGGTCAGCCGCACCCATGTTGAGGTTGACGCTGCCGTCGGGGTTCAGCTTGACGATTACCGTGGCAGGCCCGGAGCCAGGGCCCCACAGGCCACTGGCTACGCCCACGCCCCGGACCCAAGCCCCGTCTCCCTTGGGCCGGCTGCGGGCCTCCTTCCAACCAAACACTCGCGCCCCCTCGGTCAGGCACTCCCGCAAGCCGGTCGAGGTATACGGCCTGTCTTGGTTCGTCTGGCAGACAGTCGGGATATTTTTCAGGCGCAGTTCCACTGGGTCCATGCCGATCTTCTCGGCCAGCGCATCCATCATCTGTTCCAGCGCCCAATTGCCCTGGGGATAGCCCGGAGCGCGAAAAGCCCGCTGCTGACCGGCATTGGTATATGCTGTTGTCTCGTCGATGAGCACATTCGGGCACTTGTACAACTCCCCGACCTGACCTCCCACCATGCTGAAGGTAGGATATGCGCCGAGTTCGCCCATGGCGGTCAACTGGAGCGCGGTGAGCGTACCGTCCTTCTTCACCCCGGCCTTCAGCTTCATGATGTGCGCCGGCCGGTTTCCCACGCACAGGAACGTTTCTTCGCGGGTCAGGAACAGCTTGACCGGACGTGCTGTCTTTTGCGCCAGCAACGCCGCGATGACGGTGTACTTGCCGGCTTCCTGCTTGCTGCCGAAGCCGCCGCCCATGTAGTTGGAGATGACCCGCACCTTGCTCAAGGGCATTTTCAGAGCCCTCGAAATGTCGGATTGAATCCCGAATGGGCCCTGGTTCGTATCCCATACGGTCAGGTGATCGCCGTCCCACTGGGCGACCGATCCGTGAACTTCCATGGGGACGTGAATCAGGCAGGAGGTCCGGTAGGTTTCCTCCAGCACCACGTCGGCCTCGGCAAAGCCCTTCTCCACGTCACCGCGCTTGGCTCCGGGAAACCCGCGTGCACGATTGCCGCCTTCCTGCACCGGCGGGGCGCCCGGCTTCAAGGCCTCTTCCATGTCGATGACGAACGGCTGTGTGTCGTACTCCACCTGGATGGCCCGCACCGCGTCCCAGGCCTGCTGCGGGCTCTCGGCCGCCACCGCGGCCACTTCTTCGCCTTCATACCGGCAATGCGGGTCGAAAAGCCGGCTCACCATCGGGCTGCCGGGCATAGGAAACCCCGCAGCCGCGTACCATCCAACCCGTGCTTCCGGATCCGCGTCCGTCAGCACGGCGCGCACCCCCGGCATCTCCCGGGCCTTCCCCAAATCGATCTTCTTCACCGTGGCGTGCGCGTGCGGGCAGCGCAGAATGGCCCCATACAGCATATTCGGCAGGATTACATCCAACGGGTAAACCGCCGCCCCGCTCACCCGTTCATAGCCGTCCACCGGGGGAATCGGCTTACCGATAATCTTGGTTTCGCTCCATGGTTTTACAGTCTCTTCCGCCATCGCTCACCTCCCCGCCTTCCGCAATTCCGCCGCGCGCTGGGCGGCGCGGAAGATGTGGTTGTACGCTGCGCAGCGGCACAGGTTGCCGCTCACACCCTCGCGGATCTGCTCGATAGTCGGTTGCGGCGTCTTGCGCAGAAGCGCCTCCACCGCCACCACCTGTCCCGAAGTGCAGTACCCGCACTGAAATGCGGCCTCTTCCACGAAGGCCTGCTGTACCGGCCCCAGTTCTTCGCCGTGCAGCAAGCCCTCCACCGTCGTGATTTGTGTGCCTACCGCCTCCAGGGCCAGCGTCAGGCACGAATACCGGGCTTTGCCGTCGATCAGAACGGTGCATGCTCCGCACTCGCCCCGGTCGCATCCCGACTTCGTGCCGGTGAGCCCCAAACGGTCCCGCAACACAAATTGCAGGGTCCATCGCGGTTCCACGCTCAAGGAGTGGGTCTGGCCGTTGATGTTGAGGATGACCGGCACCATCTCGCCGTCCGCGGCTTGCCCGGCTGTCGGCGGGGCCGCCATCGCGACCGGGAGGGTCAGTACGGCCGCTTCGGCGGCGCCGGAAGCCACCGAACCAAAAAAACGCCTGCGGCTGAGCTTGGTCCGCCCTTGCGGTTCGTTCTTCGGTTTCTTCATCGGGTTCTCCCAAACACATAATAGGACTCGGTTCTCCGGAATACAAGGGGGTACGCGGTACAAGCCGGCGTCTCGGTGCTATAGTGGTGTACAATCTTGGGCGGACACGGCGATCATGAGCCGCCCCAAGGAGTGAATCATGGCTGGCAACCGGATTAACCGACGCGATTTTGTGACCGGCGGCGCATTGGCAGCGGGCGCTTTCGCTGGCGGTCTAGCGGAAGCTCAGAACAGAGTTCCTTCAAAGGCCAAGACGCCTCCCACCCAGGCCAAGGCCCCTTCGACGCGGAGCATTCTCAATTACAACGAGAACATGGAGTACCGGAGGCTGGGCAAGACCGGCCTCATGGTATCCGCCGTTTCGCTGGGAGGACACTGGAAGCGGGTCGAAATAGAGATTGGGAAGGACAAAACTCCCGCGCGTTATTCGGACAGTGACTTTTCCTATCCCAAGATACCCGGCTTCATGCAATCCCGGGACCGCGTTCTGGCCCACTGCATCGACGTGGGCATCAACTACCTCGATGCCATGGCGGCTCCCGAAGTTCTGGCCTATGGCCAACTGCTCAAGGGGCGGCGGGACAAGTTCTACTTCGGCTATGCCTGGTGGCAGAAAGAGCCGCGCTTTGCGGAGTGGCGCACCGCGGACAAGCTGGTGCAGGGTCTGGAGGAAAACCTCAAGGAGGCGGGACTCGATTACGTGGACATCTGGCGGATCGCGCTGCCTATGGAGGGGGTGCCGGACCTGAACGAGCTCCAGCGCGTGGAAGAAGCCACCGTCGCGGGCCTGGCGAAGGCCAAGCAACAGGGTAAGGCGCGGTTTACGGGCGTCTCGTCGCACAACCGTGTTTGGCTGAAGTCGTTGATCGAGGCCTACCCCAAACAGATCGAAGTGGTTCTGTTCCCCTACACCGCGGGCAGCAAGGAACTCCCTACCGACAGCCTGTTCGACGCCATCAAGGAGAACGATGTGGGCGCATTCGGCATCAAACCGTTCGCGGACAATTCCTTGTTCGCGGGGACCAGCTTCCCCAACGACCCGCACGCGGCGGACGACGACCGGCGCGCACGTCTGGCATTGCGCTACATTCTCTCCAATCCCGCGATCACAGCGCCGATTCCCGGCCTGATTAACGTTCACCAGATAGACAACGCGGTGGCGGCGATCCGCGAACGCCGGCAGTTGGACCTGAAGGAGAAGGCGGAGCTCGAGGATGCCACGCGCCAGATGTGGGCTCGGCTCAGCCCTGGCCACCAATGGCTCAGGGATTGGGAGTACGTGTAACTGGAGACCCTCCATGAGAGGTTATGGAACCTGGCGTGGAGTTCTGTTAGTGGTTCTGTTCGCGGTGGGCGCTTGGGCCGCCGACATCAGCGGCCAATGGAAGGGCCAGTGGACGGATGCCAGCGATGTCCAGCCGTGCACCTTCACGTTCAAGCAGGACGAAGCGATCCTGACCGGAACCATCAGCAGTGAGGGCGGAGATCTGCAAATCCGCGACGGCAAAGTGAGCGGGGACAGGATCTCATTTGCCGTGGTTCACAACGTGGGTGGCCGCGCAATGACGGCGACCTATAGCGGGCGGGTTGACGGCGGCGAAATCAACTTCAAGGTCTCCCTGCCGGGATCCGAACGCGACTGGCATATTACCGCGAAAAAGGTGCCGTAAGGTGGCACCACCCTTACCAGCGTGACCGGAGAATGTCCTTATGACGCGAAGAGAGATTCTCGCTATGGCCGGGTCTGCCCCGGTCTGGCTATCGGCGGCATCCCCGCTGGCTGAGGCGCAGCAGGGAAAAACCCGGCTGGGTGCCGCTCGTGCCGCTTTCAACGTACGCCAGCAGATCGAAGGCCGGATCTGGGGTTCATCCCCCATGGTCGAGCACTGCCATGCGCTGGGCTTGGGGGGCGCTCAGACGACGCTCGAGGGCATTGAGTTGGAGCCGGCCAAACAACTCCGCAAGAGGGTCGAAGACTACGGTATGCAGCTCATCCTCAATGTGCCCCCGTTGCCGGGCGGGGAGGGCTCGGCGTTCAAGTTCGGGGTGGCGCTCCAGGCGTGCAAGGAGGCCGGAGCCTTTTGTCTCCACGCCGAGTTGTCGATGGTGCGTTGGGAACACTACGACTCCCTCGACGCGTTCCGCCAGGACTTCGAGCGGCTCCAGAATGCCGTTGCCGCGGCCGAGCCACTCCTGCGCAAGTACAAGATCAAACTGGCCATCGAGAATCACAAAGACTGGCGCGCGGCGGAGCAGGTGGCCTGGCTCAAGCGCCTGGACAGCGAATGGGTCGGGGTCTGCTTCGACCTGGCCAACAACTTTACGCTGTGTGAAGATCCCATGGACACATTGAGGATGCTGGCTCCGTACACGATCATGTGCCACATCAAAGACGTGGGCCTCGATACCTACGAAGACGGTTTCCTGCTTTCCGAGGTGGTGATGGGCGAAGGAATACTGGATCTCAAACAGATCGTTCAGACGCTGCGACAAAAAGACGCAAACATGCCCTTCTACCTGGAAATGGTTACGCGCGATCCGTGGAAGATCCCCGTGTTTACAGACAAGTACTGGGCGACTTTCGACGATTCTTATAGCCCCCTGCCCGGCCGGGACTTGGCAAGAATCCTCAATCTGGTTCGCAAGAACCCGCCCAAGAAGCCGCTTCCGCATGTCACCGGGCTGAGCCCGGAGGCGGCGGTGAAATTCGAGGACGACAACATCCGGAAGTGCATCGATTACGCCCGCCAGGTCCTGAATATCTAAACATCCATGAGCGATAACGTTCGAACGGCAAACCGCGACCTGACCCGTCGCGATTTCGCGATAGCTGCCGGGACTACGACGGCCGCAGGTGCGGCGAGCGCTTTTCCGGCCCCCGCCATTCAGAAGGTAAGCGCGGTTGGGATCGCACCAGATCGATGTCGCCTGCTGGATGTTCAACGCCCAGCCGGAGTGCGTGATTGGCATCGGCGGCCAGGAATTCATCCGCGATGGCCGCGACATTGACGACAACATTCAGTTGCTGTATCGCTACCGAAGGTCCGGTCGGTCATGACCCCGTAGCCTTAGTTGTAAGCCGCAATTTGCAGTCTACTATTGCTCCGCCGTTTACGATTTAGTAAGCTGGAGCTACTGGGAGTACGACCATGCTCGTTTCCCGCCGGAAACTCCTGGATCTCGTGTCGCTGGCAATGGCCCAAAGGATCCTCGCGGCTGGCGCACCCCGCTCCGCCAAAGCTTCGAAACGCGTGGTGCTGATCACGACGGGCGGCATCCGGCGTCAGGAAAGTTTCTCTGAACAGGGCGTGGCGAACATCCCGCACCTGTGCAACGACCTGCTTCCGCAGTCGCTGTTCTATCCCTTCACGGTGAACGAAGGCGTCACCTCGCACTTCAATACCATCTCCAGCGTGCTCACCGGGGTCTGGCAGCACGTGGACGACTGGGGATCGCAACAACCGGCGAACCCCACGCTCTTCCACTACCTCCAGCGCCAAAATCATGTCGGCGCCGACCAGACCTGGGTGGTGACCAGCAACAAGCAGCTCACCGCCAACATCAGCCCCGGAGTGAACGTCATTCTCTCCAAACAGTTGATGGTGGAGGCGGTGGAGCGCATCATCAACGGCCAGACCTCGCGCCAGCGTCTCGAACGGGAGCAGATTCTCCAGGAGATGACGGCCGTGCTCGAGACGGACTATGAACGCATCGGATTTGGCGTGCCATCCGCCTCGGCGTTCCAGAACCCGCAGGTGAAACAGATGTTCGTCACGGCGCTGGCGAACTTCATCCACGGCCCTAACGCTCCCACCAGCGGCGACGAGCTGACGTTCATGGTCGCGCGCGAAGTGTTGCAGCGCTTGGCCCCGGCCATGCTGATGGTCAACTTCTCGGACATGGAGGTCGCCCACTCCGGGTCGTACTCCCTTCACTTGGGCGGCATCCGCCGGGCCGACGAGCTGTGCCACCGGATGTGGCAGTTCATCCAGAGCGACCCGGAATTAAGCGCCACGACGTCGCTGGTGATCATGGACGAGTTCGGCCGCGATCCGGACGGATCGGGCACCAACGGGTTCTTCAACCACCGCACCGATACCGAGTGCTGCCGGATGGCGTGGAGCATGGTGCTGGGCACCAGCGTGAAGAAGCCCCAGATCGTCGAGCGGGTAGTGCGGCAGGTGGACATGGCGCCGTCCATCGCGAATTGGATGGGCTTCGAGTGCGAGAAGTCGATGGGCTCCGTGCTGGCGGAATTCCATGGGTGAGAGCGTACGGCCGGCGAGCCACAACCTGATCACGCGGCTTCCCCGCTCTTTCGGCCCGTCGCTCAACGACCAACTGGCACAGTGGGACCTGTTGTTCCCCGCCGAGCAGCGCCGGTTGCAGGCTCAGATTGACTGGCTGGAACGGCTGCCCGCCCGCGAATTCGAGCAACTGTTCCAACCCATCGTGGAGCTCGAGGCGAAGATGGACCTGCCGCGCTGGGATCCCGGCACGCGGGGCATGTCCGTCACCGATACGGGCATTCTCGCACGGTCGCCGTACTATCCGAAGTGGCGGACCGAGGTCGAAAAGGCATTCGCGAAGATTGACACGAGCATGGCGCCTTCAGGCGCCCTCCAACCGGTTCCGCGCCTGGTCGCCTCCATCCTCCCCGCGGGTCTGCCGGCGTCCAGGGAACCGCTGTGGCCGAGGCTCGCCCATCTGGGGACGTGGATCCCGCTCGAGACGCCGTTCGGCGCGGCGCTCGGGACCCTGGTGGCTGCGCTCCTGGCACGGAAGCGCCCGGCCGGGCTCGAAGACGTCGAAAGCACCTGGATCTTCGAGTGCGATTCGCGGTTCACGGAGGCGGCCAGTGCGCCGGACGAAACCGTTCTGTCGTGGGCGGCTCTCGAACCCCTGCGAAGGGAGTTTCTGAAGCGGTTGAACACGGTGCCGCGCGACCTCAAGTCGCTGGATTCGACCAACGACGAGCTGAGGCGCTTGGACGTCGGGCGCAGGATGCCGGCCGCCATCGGGCGCGACCCGCGGGTGCGCGAGTTCGCGCGGGGCTTGCTGCTGAGCGGCAACGGATCGCTCGTGTTTCCGAGTTCGTTCGTGCAATGGGGCGCCTCGGAGGCGTTGCGGCGGGCCCAGCCGCAGGTGCTCCTGGGGCGCTTCGGCATGCGCCAGAAATTGAAGCCGTTCAGCAGTCTGGTGCTGTTCGAGGACCAGCAGCGATCCAATCCCACCCCCGACGCGGACGATCCGGCGGGAACGCTGGTGGACGCCCTGATGCTGGCCGAATACCTATATTTGGCCGCGCAACGCATAACGACCTACCAGGACCGGACGCTGACTTTGCTGACCGGCGAAGACCTGGACCGGGTGCTGGTCCTCGGGGCCAAGCCCCCCGCGCCCTCCGGCCGCCTTTCGCCGGAGCGCCTGACAGCCTTTGCGGTGAAGTGGATGGAATCTGAAGGATAATCGCGGAATACCGTCCTATGCGGATTCCGGATGTACCAGACGCGTCGGCGACTTCTGCGGGCAGTTGCGTCCTGACGTAGTAACAGCTTTGCTGGGTGGAGGTCGATTCCGGACATGTAGGGCGCGATTCCGCTGAAGTGAGGCCACCTGGTCGGGGTTGCTCCATCCACAGTTGGTCGGCGATCCGGAGTTTGCTTTCACTGGAGTAAGATGAAATCGCAGATCGGCACATTCGAAGCAAGAGTCATTATGATTCGCACATCTTGCCTGGCGGTCGCGATGTTTCTCGCACTGCTGTTCAGCGGCGACGCACACGCCCAAAGATCACAGATTGTACTGGACCGGGACGGCGGCACAATTGTCCTGGAGCCCTATGCCCCCAACATCGTCCGTGTCACCCTGAGCCTTCTTAAGGAGCCAGCCACGGCCGCTCCGGGCTACGGATTTGTGGCCAACCCGTCCGCCAATGGCTGGAGCCGGCAACAGGATGCCCAGGGCGACGTCTACCGGTCGCAGCGTCTGGTCGTCACCGTGGCGGCCAACCGCCCGCGCAAGCCCATGGCGACGGAATTGGACATCGCGAAGTTCTTCAACGGGCCTGTTCCTCCCGCTCACATTATGATCGACACTCCCGGCGGCAAGAGGCTCGCGGAGATGACCGGCTGGTCGATGTCCGTGCCCAATAATAAGGACGGCAATGCCAGCGTGGTGAATGACAAGCGCCCTTCGGACCCGCCCTTTTATCAGGTCGGCGCGACCTTTGTTTCGCCCGATGACGAGCACTACTACGGCCTGGGCCAGAACCAGGAGGGGTTTCTCGACCACCGCGGCCGCAGAATCGAGTGCTGGCACAACTACACCGCCACCGCCGCCCCCAGCATTTGCGTGCCGTTTCTGGTCACCAACCGCGGTTACGGCGTCGTCTGGGACAATCCCTCCAGGACGGTCATCGAGCCCGGTTTTAACGAGGAGACCCGGTGGACCTCCGAGGTGGGCGACCGGGTGTCGTTCTTCGTGATCGCCGGCGACACCACCGACGAGATCTACGCCGGTTACCGGCTGCTTACCGGGGCCACGCCGATGCTTCCAAAAGCCGCCTACGGGTTTATCCAGTGCAAGCAGCGTTATAGCTCGCAGGATGAGGTCCTGGCGGTCGCGAAAGGCTACCGCGATCGGCATCTCCCGATCGACGTGGTAGTGGTCGACTGGTTCTATTGGACCAAGATGGGCCAAATCGATATGGATCCCGCCAAGTGGCCCGATCCGGCCGCGATGAACCGCCAGCTCCACGATATGGGATTCCAGACCATGATCAGCGTCTGGCCCCGCTTTGTGCCCGAATCCCGCTACTACGATTTTCTGCTCAAGAAGGGCTGGCTCATGCACCTCGCCGACGGAAGGCCCACCAACGGGTTGCCGTACGACCGCGCCGGCTCCGACATCGATACCACCAACCCCGAAGCGGCCCGCTGGTTCTGGGAAACCGTCCGCGACAACATCCTCAGCAAGGGCTTTGACTCTCTCTGGGCCGATGAAACCGAGCCCGATCTGCCGCCCAACGGCAGCTACTTTTACGTCGGACCAGGCACGCGCTACTTCAACGTGTACCCGCTGTTTCACACGGCGGCTCTCTATGAGGGCTTCCGCAGGGACGTGAAGCATCGCGCGCTCATCCTCTCCCGCGATGCCTACCTCGGTGCGCAACGCAATGGCACCATGTTCTGGTCCTCCGATATCTACCCGACCTGGGACACGCTGAAGCGCCAGGTTCCCACCGGGCTGGGTTTCACCGCGTCCGGCCTGGCGTACTGGAGCAACGACATCGGCGGGTGGCAATACCTGCCGGCCGAGCATCATCCCGCGCGCGCTCCGCTGCTCGATCCCTCCGATGCGCGGGACAACATCGGCGGCTATGATGACTACCCGGAGCTCTACACCCGCTGGTTCGAGTACGGCGCCTTTATGCCAATCTTCCGTACCCACGGCAGCCGCTTGTACAACGAAGTCTGGACCTATGGCAAGGCAGCCGAGCCGATTCTGGAGAAGTATCTGAGGCTGCGCTACCAGCTCATGCCCTACATCTACTCGCTGGGATACCGGACCAACGAGTCCGGCGCTCCCTACATGCGCGCGCTGTTCATGGACTTCCCCGGCGACCCGAACGTGGCCGGTCTGGGCGACGAGTACATGTTCGGTCCCGCGTTTCTGGTGGCCCCCGTCACGGAACAGGGCGCAACCAGCCGTTCGGTCTACCTGCCGGCCGGCGCGGATTGGTACAACTACTGGACGAACCAGCGCATCCGCGGCGGGCAGACGATCAAGGTGGACGCTCCCATCGACACCCTGCCGCTGTTCGTTCGGGCCGGTTCCATTCTGCCCCTCGGAGAACCGGTCCCGAGCACCAGCGAAACGCAGAAGCTGGCCCGCGTGCGGGTGTATCCTGGCGCGGACGGCGATTTCACCCTCTACGACGACGATGGGAAGACCTACGCTTATGAAAGCGGCGATCGGAGGATCACGCGCCTGCACTGGAACGATGGCGCTGGCAGGCTCAGCCACGAGGGGTTTCAGCCGTGGACTGGTCCCGACGCCGGAATTCTGGAGATCGTAGGGCGGTGAAGCCCCCGAACGGATTCGGTGCGAAAGATCTGAAAGCGCATCCGGGGATGGGGGTTTACGGAATCGCTGCGCGGCCCCGGTTGTTTCTTGACAAATGCGTCTCTAAGCGCGTACTATTCAGAGAGTTGCTACGCGCACTCCGTAGCAGCGCCTGAGAGCGGTGGTTTGTGGGGGACCTCCGATGACCTTTCGGATCGGTGAAAAAGTGGTGTATCCCAACCAGGGCGTTGGGACAATCGAGAATATCAGCACCCGCTCCTTTGGCTCCGCTTGCGAAAAGTTCTACCTGCTTCGCCTGGGATACGGCGGCATGACCGTGTTGGTGCCGTTCTCCAACGCGTCCAACGTCGGACTGCGGAGAGTTACCAAAGACCGGGGGATTTCGCGCGTCCTTTCCTTTCTCTCGAACGGCTGGTGTGCCATCAGCCCCGATTGGAAGAAGCGCTTCAAACAGAATCGCGAGAAGATGCAAAGCGGCGATCTGCTGAAAGCCGCGGAGGTCTTCAAGAGCCTCTTGCAGCTTCAAATCGACAAGCCGCTCTCCTTTCACGAAAAGGGAATGCTGGACCGCGCGTATCGCATGCTGGCATCGGAAATCTCCATTGCGCGAAATGTGCCGGAGATCCACGCCCTCAACATGCTGCGGCGCGCCCTGGCAAAGGCCGGGCTCACCTTAGTCCGTCCGGAAGCTGCTGACCGGGCGAGTTCCCCCGACGGGTGACTCGGGTTTTGCCGGTGATTCGCAAACCTCTCGGCGTCCTTCGCCCACGTCCTCTTCCTCGCGGGCATCGTACAGAGTCCATTCGGTTGGGTACTCCCTCCTCGGTTGCACCCTGGTTGTCTGCAGCCTTTCTGTTATCATTGCTTCTCTCCCTGCCGCCGTTTGGCGTGCGGCCTTGTGTCCGGTCGTAGTCGGTCTTGCCTTTCACCTGGTCCCGCGCCGCGCGAAACAGGGCCTCCCATTGCCGGTTGACCAGTATGTAGCGGCCCTGAGTATCCTTGGCGTAAATGACGGCCGGGGGCTGGAGAGCCCTGGAGAGCCTGGAGAGCTACCCAGGCCCCGCAGCCGGATGCTATCATTTGTCGCGGCCCCACGTTAAGGAGATCTCATGTTCTGCCACAAGTGCGGTACCCAGGTCGGTACGGATGCCCAATTCTGCCCCAACTGCGGGGAGTCGCTGCGAGCGGCGCCCAGCACCTCCGGCGGCGCCATTCCGCCCGTCTGGACGCCTCCCGCGAACGTGCAGGCGCGCCCCGGCCATTGGGTGGATGAGGGATGGCAAATGGTGAAAGCGGACATCGGCACTTTCATGCTGCTCATGATTGTCTTCGTGGCCATCAATGGCGTGGTGCCGGTGATCCTGCAAGGACCCCTGGTCGCCGGCTTCCAGATCTTCTGCATGAAAAAGCTGCTGAATCGACGCACCGATGTCGCCGACCTTTTCAAGGGTTTCAACTTCTTCGTGCCGGCGCTGGTGGCAACGCTCCTCATCGCGATCTTCACTTTCTGCGGAACGCTGTGTTGCATCATCCCGGGGTTGGTGGTGGCCGCCATGTTCAAATTCACCTACCTGTTCATCGTGGACAAGCGGATGGACTTCTGGCCGGCCATGCAGGCCAGTCACGCGGTGGTGAAGAACGACTATTTCGGCTTCACCATGTTCCTGTTGCTGATGGCGGTGGTGGACATCCTCGGCCTCCTGTGTTGCATTGTGGGGCTGCTGGTCGCGGTGCCGGTGACGATCGCCGCCATCACCGTGGCCTACAAAGAGATTGTGGGCTTCGATCCACAGACCGCGGAAACGCTCTGATGGCGGCGCGCGGCATCCTCATCCGCATTGCCGCGGCGGCGCTTCTGCTGGCCGCCCTGTGGTGCTTCACGCCGCCCGACCCGGGGTTCCGGCTCTGTGGATTCCGCTGGCTGACTGGCCGTCCCTGTCCCTTCTGTGGTCTCACCCACGCTCTGTTCGCCCTGGCGAAAGGGCATTGGCGCGAAGCCATCCGCTTCAATGGCTTGAGTCCGCTGGCTTTCGCGATGCTCTTCGCGCTGCCCTGGAACTGCCGCGTCCGGGACCGCCTGTGGACGGCCGGCCTGGCTGCCTTTGCGGTCTACGGAGTCTGCCGCGTGGTTCTCCCCGCAATCTGAATTCGCCCGGCGTCCCTTGGGCGGAGTCAAGCATCTATATAAACATGCTCGTGGAAAGCGCGTGGGAGGACCGCGGCGGCTCCGGCGAACCCGGCGCGTCCCGTAGCGCCTCCTTCCTGGGCCTGTTTGTGCTGCTGGCAGGCTGCATTATGGTGTTCGCGGCGTTCACCGGCGCGTTCGTGTTCCGGCGCGGTCTTTCCGACGACTGGGCCAGCATGCCCAAGCCGCCGATCCTCTTCGTGAACACGGCCGTTCTGCTGGCCTCCAGCTTCGCGCTCGAGATGGCGCGCCGCGCGCTGAAAGCCGGCATGCGCGCGAAGTTCAACTCCTGCTGGAGCCTCGGCGCCCTGCTGGGTGTTCTGTTCCTGCTCGGCCAGGCGCTGGCGTGGAGGCAGTTGAAGGACCTCGGCATCTACGTCGCCAGCAGCCCCAGCAGCTCGTTCTTTTACGTCCTGACCGCCTCTCACGCTTTCCACCTGGTGGGCGGCGTGGCGGCGCTCATCTATGTGGCCGTCCAGTCGCGGCGCTCGAGCCTGGAGCCGCCCAGGCGCACCGTGGTCGATATCAGCGCGATTTTCTGGCATTTCCTGGATGGTCTCTGGGTGTACCTGATGGTACTGTTCTACGTTTGGGGGTAACGCTGGAGTTGACGCCTTTTACGCCTTGTCCGGCGGGGGCGTCTGGCCGGTGCTCTTGGGCAGCGTCGGCTCTTTGATGTACTCGGTGGGGAGTTCGCCGGTCAGCGCCTTCAGGAAAGTGACGATGGAGCCGATTTCCTCCTTGCTCAGCGTCTGTGCCAACTGGTGATCGGCCATTTGGCGCACCGCCTCATCCAGCGTGGCAATCGAGCCGTCGTGGTAGTAAGGTGCGGTCTTTTCGATATTGCGCAAAGTGGGCACCTTGAACACCATGCGGTCGGCTTCCTGCCTGGTGACCGCGAAACGGCCTGGGTCTTTGGCGTTGTCCCAGGGCTTCGCCAGGCCAAGTTTCTGGAACATGCTGCCGCCCACATAAATGCCGTTGTGACAGGCCGAGCAGCCAACATCCAGAAACTTGTTCAGCCCGGCCTTTTCCGCGTCGCTGAGCGCCGTCTGGTCGCCGCCCAGGAACTTGTCCCAGCGAGAGACCGTGACCAGCTTGCGCTCGAAAGCGCCGATGGCCTTGGCCAGGTTGTCGAAGGTCACGGGATGCTTCTCGCCCGGGAAAGCCTTCTTGAACGCCTCGACGTACTCGGGCATGGAGTTCACCACGGCCAGCGCCCTCTTCTCGTCCGGCATGGCCATTTCCACCGGGTTGAGGATCGGCCCTTTGGCCTGCTCCTCGACACTGGCCGCGCGGCCGTCCCAGAACTGCACGAAGTGCCCCGCCGCGTTGTAGACCGTGGGCGCGTTGCGCGTGCCCTTCTGCCCCTTGTGCCCATCGGACACCGTCTGGTTGTCGACCCCGTACTGGTTCAGTTCATGGCAGGAGTTGCAGGAGACGTCCTGGCCCTTGGAAAGGCGGGCATCGTAGTACAACATGCGGCCCAGGGCCACTTTCTCCTCGGTGATGGGGTTGGCGGCCGAATCCATGACGGGCGGCAGCACCTTGAACATTGCCAACCTGGCGGAATCCACCTCCACCTTGGGTTGGCGGCTGGTGCAGGCCGCACCCAGCATGAGAAAAGCACACAACAACAGTGTTGCGCGGCGGCGCATGAGTTCCTCCGTGAAATGTGAGTATACACCCAGCCGCCGATTATCGCAGTCCGGCCACCGACTCGAGTTTCGGGGCGGCGTATGACAGGGCTATGACCGCCCAAGCCGTGCCGCTTTGCGAAATCCACTGATCGTGGTGGTGCGGGAATCCGCTCTCGAAATACGGCTGGAACCCGGCGGCCCGGGTCTTCACGTGCCAGGAGCCATCTTGCTGCTGGGTGCGTAGAAGATACTCGACGCCCTTGCGGTAGACGGCGTCGGTTGCCGGCATGCCGGTTTCGTGCAGCGCGTAGAGCGCCTCGCCGGTGGCGTAGGCGTCGTTGGGGAGATCGTTGGTCTGGCCCCATCCACCATCCGCGCGTTGTAAGGCGATGAGCTCCTGGACGCGGTCCTGCGGCGCCTTACGATTGGCCCAGCGGATGCCCAGCAACTGCATGGTGCGGTCTTCGGTGGTGCTTGGGGTGGCCTTTTCCAGCCATCGTACCGCGCGCGCGATGCGTTCCTCGAATTCGGCTTTGCGGCCGGGAATGGTATAAAGCTCCAGCGCCCGGATGCCCTTGGCGGTGTGCTGGAAGCCGCCATCCTCCAGCGGCGGGCGCGCCAGCCCGTAGTTCGGCCAGTCGCCCTCCTGGCGCTGCATGGCGGCGATGTGAAAGACCAGCGCGTCGGTGGAGAGCGTAGGGGGAATGTCCGACGCGGCCATCTGCATGAGGGAGAATTGCAGGGAGTCGACGCCGGTGACAGGGTCCACCACCTGGAACAAGGTCTGCTCCAGGCCGCCGCGCAGCAAGACAGTGGCGCGCGCCTGCTCGGCCTCGAGGGCGGTATCCACCTGGAGGCCGCTGGCCCGGACCGCGGCCACGGCGAGGCCGGTCATGTGCTGCGCGTGACAGGAGAGGCATCCGCCGTTCTCCAGAAATTTCGCGCTGGTGCCCTGCATCATAGCGACACCGGCCTGGATGGCCGCCGGAACGCTGCGCATGGCCGCGGTACGCGCCGGCTCCGCGGGCGACTTTTCGGGCGCCAGGCCCAAGGCGCGCATCACCTCGGGGTTGCGATACTTGCGCGCCCAGTCCAAAACCGTCTCGCCTTCTTCGGAGACGATTGTCGGATCGGCCCCATTCTCCAGCAGGAGGCGCACGATGCGCGGGTCGGCGTGATCGGTGGCCACTGCCAACACCAGCGGCGTCAGGCCGCGAACATCCTTAGCGTTGACTTTCGCGCCGGCCTTCACCAGCATTTCCACCACCTGGTATTCGGCCTGCGGGACCGCCAGCAGCAGGGGCGTCATCCAGCCGATGCGGATCTTGCCGTTCTTGACAATGTCGAGGGTTTCGCCGCTGGTGACGTTCACTTTGGCCCCATGGTCCAGAAGAAGCCTGGTTAGCTCGGCGCTGCGGTTACCGGCGGAAACAGCTTCGCCCAGCGCGGTATAACCGTCCTTGTCGGTGGTGTTGACATCGGCGCCCTTGGCGAGCAGGAGGCGCGCCACTTCCAGGTTGTTGACCGAGGCGGCGACCTCGAGGACGCTCATGCCGGATTCGTCTTGGGCCTTGACGTCCGCGCCTTTCTCGATCATCAGGCGGGCGATTTCCGCTGAGCCGTCGTAGGCAGCGGCGATCGCGAGCGGCGTGCGTCCCACCTTCGAGCGCGCCCTGACATCGGCGCCCTTGGACAGCAGGTAACGCACTTTGGCAAGATCTCCGGCGCACCACATCAGCGGCGTTGCGCCGAAATCATTGGCGGTATTCACTCTGGCCCCGGCCTCGACCAGCAGTTTCACGGCATCCAGGCTGCCCAGAGCGGCTGCGTACATGAGCGGTGTGGTATGCCGCGCATCGCCGGCGTTGGCGCCGGACTTTTGGACCAACCGTCGCAGGCCGGCGAGGTCGTTGTTGCGGATCGGACTGTAGAACGGGCTGGCCGTGCTTTGGGCCGCCATGGGCAGCCCGGCTGATAGAGCGATGGATAGCAGCGCAATCCCCGCGCGGTGAAGTCGCATCGGTATCCCCTCCCCAGGATTTCCTCTGAGTCTATCAAAAAACCAGGAGCCGGGACACTGTTCTACGGCTTCGTCGGCTTGGTCGCCAGAATGAGCGGTGACGGCCCCGGCGCTTCGACGGTCCGCGGGTCTCGAAAACCGGCTTCGCGAAGCCAGCCGGCGATCTCGTCAAACGACCATGTATCGCCCTCATCGGTATTCACCAGCATGTTGACGGCGAAGATCAGGCTCACCGGCGGGCCGGTTCGCGCATCGTCCACCAGGAACTCCGCGATGGCGATGGTGCCGCCCGGAGCCAGCGCCTTGAAGGTCTTCTTGAGCAGCGCGCGTCCGCGCTTTTCGCCCTCGCTGTGCAGAATGTGGCCGAGCGTGGCGATGTGGTGCCCGCGGCCGAAATCGGCGGTCGCCAGATCGCCCGCCACAAATGAGAACCGCTCGGCCACACCCAGGCGCGCCGCCACTTTGCGGGTGACGTCCAGAACGCCGGGCCAATCCACTGCGGTCACGGTAACCCGCGGCGACCTCTGCGCCAGCGCGATGCCCCAAACGCCGGAGCCGGCCGCCAGGTCGAGCACTCGCACGGGCTTTTTCGCATCAGCGACCTCCAGAGCCTCCGCCAGCCTCTGCGCCGACGGATAACTCATGGGGAAGATGTCCTCCACGAAGCTGTGGAAGAACTCGGCCCCCACTTTCTCCCGGTTCACGCTGGCGGTGGGCTTGCCGGTTCGCACCACCTCTTCCAGCTCCAGCCATTTGGGCACAAGCTGGGTGCTGGTATGCCGGATCACTCCTCCCAGAAAGCCCGGTTTGCTGCTGACCAGAAACGCCGCGCTGTCCGCTGTCAGCCCATATCGTCCTTCGGCGGCTTTGGTCAGAAGTTGGAGACCGGCGAGGGCATTCATGACCGCGCGTAGCCCGCGCACCGAAGCGCCTGACCGGGCGGCTACCTCCTCGACGGTCTTAGACCCTCCGTCCAATAAATCGAAAACGCCGTGGTGAAGCGCGGCCTCGATGATCAGCGGCGGGGCGTAACCCCACGCCAACTGCTGGATCCTCTCCGGCGACACCGCTCTCTGGCTCGTTGCACCCATGTGACAGAATTCCCCTCTCTTGAGATTGAAATGCTACTGAACGATTATGTCACGGGCGGGCAGGGATCAGGGCGGAACCGCCGGCTACGGCTCGTGGTGGTTGCCGTTGATCTCGCGCAGGACGTCGTCCACCACTTCCCCTGAAAGATCCGAATGCAATTCGGCGTTCATGCGGCGCAAAGCAACGCCGACAATGTCGCGATGGTGCAGTTTGGCGCCCGGACCTTTGGCGCCCAGCTCCAGCCAGAGCCGGTGGAGCAGGTCGAGGTCCTCCGGCCAGAGGCGTGGAGGATGCGGGCCCAGGTTGAAGAACACCGTGTCCTTCTGGTTTTCGAGAACGATCTCGAGAGACAGCGAAGGCCGCGGCTCGGGAAGCTGCTCCCAGTAGTAGCCCACCTGGGCGCCCTGCTCGGAGGGCGTGAGCTTAGGCGAAAGCCCCATGACAATGCGCGAGGATCCGAGGCGCGCGGCCGTCTGAACCAGGGCCTGGTACGGGTCCGAGCCGGGCACCACCATCAGCTCGACGTGCTTGCCCGCCTTCTCCGCCAGCGTGACAACCTGCGTGAACACGGTGGTTTGAGCTTCGGAAAAGATCTGGCCGATGTCGAGCCCGTGCTCGCCGGAGCCCGCCTGCGTCACCACGCGGACGGAAACCACCACGATGTCCATCTTGCGCGTATCCGTCTTTTCGAGGATGCATTGCAGGTGCTGCAGGCGATTGGGGTTGCGCACCGCCACCAGCACGTTGCCCGGCCGCACGCTGACCGAGCTGGCGGAAAGGTCCGGGTGCGGATCGAGCCGGAACTTTTCCATCTCTTGAGCGTGCCCGATCCGGCGTTTGCGGTTGCCGATATCGGACAGCTCGAAGACGATGAAGAATGCGATGGTGAAACTCACGCCCGAAATGGTGGCCACCTTCTTGGTGAGCACGTTGACAGTCGCCAGCGCGAAGAGCGTGACGGTGATCATGATGAGGCCGAGGGGGATCTCCGTGCCGCGCACGTGGAAATTCAGCGGGACCTTCCATTCGCGGCCCCCCGGCTGCTTGTAGCGCAGCACCAGCACCGAGAGCGCCTTCATGGCGAAGCTCCACACCACGCCGAACGCATACGCCTCGCCCAACATGTAGACATCGCCGCGGCTGATGAGGATGGTGATCAGTTGCAGCGCCACGAGCACGTTGATGATGCGGGAGGTAGTACCGAACTTTTTGTGCGGATGCCGGAACCAGTCGGGCAGCACGCCGTCTTCCGCCACACGGTTGAGGACGCCGTTGGACCCGATGATGGCGGTGTTCACCGCACCGGCAAGAATCAGGGTCCCCACCAGCACCACGAAGCCGTGGAACAGCAGGCGTACGGAAACCGGCCCGACGAGGTACATGGAGAGCCCGCCGATGAGGTTGTCAAGGAAATGCTGCCGCGCGCCATCGGGGATGATCATCACCGCGAAGAAGGAAACCAGCGAGGTGAACATCATGCTGTAGATGAAGATCACGAAGCCGGCGCGCTCGAGGTTTTTCAGCTTAGGATGGGCGATTTCGCGGTTGACCTGGGCCAGGCTCTCTTCGCCGCTCATGGCCAGCAGCGAGTGGCCCAGCCCGATGAGCACCGCGATGACGGTGATGGAGGGCGCCAGCGTGCCCTTGAGCCAGCCCAAGGCTTCGGGGCTGAACTTCAGATTGGCCGGCACGGGCAGCGGCACCGGATGGTAGCCGTTCTTGAGGATGGTGACGATCGACCAGAGGATCAGCATCACCACCATGACGGTGGTGATTTGCATGATGCGCAGGGCCTTCTCGCTGGATTCATGAATTCCAATGACGTTCTTGCGCCAGAAGTAGAGCGTCACGACGGCCGCGAATACCGCGGCGAAATAGGGTGGGTACACGTGCATCCCGGCGATGTGGAGGTTGTCGCCCGTCTCGTTAATCAATCCGCCCAGGTACAGGCCCGCGCTGACGGCGCTGATGGGTCCGGTGAGCACGTAGTCGAACATGAGGGCCGAGACGGAGAACTTGGCCAGCGTGCCGCCCATGGCCTCGTGCACCACTTTGTACACGCCGCCGCGCACGAACATGGAGCAGCTCTCGATGTAGATGGCGCGCACGGCGTAGGAGAACAGCATGATGGCCAGGATGAACCAGGGCGCCGCTTTGCCGATGGCCTGCTCGGCGATGCCGCCCACGTAGTACGCCGACGAGGCCAGGTCGCTGAGCACGATGGCCGCCGCGCGCCAGAAGGAAATGAACGACAGCATGACGGTGGTGGCCACAACCACCTTGACCGTCGCCGGCCGTTGCTCCATTGTCACGTAAAGATCTCCTCGAACACCTTGCGGGCCAGACGGGGGACAGACAGGTGCAATTCTTCAGGCACATATTAGCATAGGGTAGGAGGACGGCGCGGTTCCCATGGAATCCGAGGCGCTGGCGCGCGCGGTGATCGCGAAGCTTCGCGGGGCGGGCCACCAGGCGTACCTGGTGGGCGGCTCGGTGCGCGACCTGCTACTGGGGGCCAAGCCCAAGGACTTCGACGTCTCCACCGACGCGCGCCCCGAGCGCATCATGGAGCTGTTCCCCAAATCGGGACAAGTGGGCGCGCACTTCGGCGTGGTGCTGGTGCGCGACGCGCTCGCGCAGGTGGAGGTGGCGACATTTCGCAGCGACCGCGATTATGCCGATGGCCGTCGCCCCGCCAGCGTGCAATTTGAGAGCGACCCGCGCGAGGACGTGCTGCGCCGCGATTTCACCATCAACGGGCTCATGATGGAGGCGGACACGGGGAAAGTGCTGGATTACGTGGGCGGGCGCGCCGATCTCGAGAGACGCGTGGTCCGCGCCATCGGCGACCCCGATGCCCGTTTCAAGGAAGATCACCTGCGGCTGCTGCGCGCCGTCCGTTTCGCCGCGCGCCTAAACTTTGAGATCGACTCGACCACGTTCGAAGCCGTCCGGCGCCATCATGCGCTGATCCTCAAGGTATCGGCCGAGAGGGTCCGCGACGAGTTCCAGCGCATTCTGATTGAAGGCGGCGCGCGCCGCGGCTTCGAGCTGCTGGATGCGAGCGGCATGCTGGCCGATCTCCTGCCCGAGGTGGCGGCCATGAAGGGCGTCGCGCAGCCACCGGAATTCCATCCTGAAGGCGACGTCTGGACGCACACGCTGCTGCTGCTCGAGAAGCTCGACCACCCCACCGCGACGCTGGCTTGGGGCGCGCTGCTGCACGACGTAGGCAAGCCGCCCACGTTCCGCATGGCGGAGCGCATCCGCTTCGACGGCCACGCGGAGGAAGGCGTCAGGCTGGCGCACGGCATCCTGAACCGGCTGCGCTTCTCGCGCGACGACATGGAGCGGGTGGAGGCTCTCATCGCCAATCACATGCGTTTCAAAGACGCGCACCGCATGAAGGAAAGCACTCTCAAACGTTTTCTGCGGATGCCCTATTTCGGCGCGCACCTGGAACTGCACCGCCTGGATTGCCTGGCGAGCAGCCAGGATTTTGAGAGCTACGAGCTGGTGAAGCGCAAGCTGGAAGAGCTGCCGGAAGAGCAGTTGAAACCGCCGCCGCTGGTTACGGGCGCGGACCTGATCGCCGAGGGATACGAGCCGGGGCCGCGGTTTGCCGAGATGCTGGCGGCGGTGGAGGATGCGCAGTTGGAAGGGAGGGTGGGGAGCCGGGAAGAAGCGATGAATATGGTGAGGGGGATGTTTCCGCGATGAGCGAGGACGCCTGAGGTAAAATGATAATTGATGGCGGGCAAGATCAGCGTGGTAATTGAGCAAGACAAGCACGGGTGTTATGCATGGTGCCCGGAATTAAAAGGGTGCCAATCGCAAGGAGAGACGGTCGAGGAGGCCCTGGCCAACATCCGTGAGGCAATCGAACTCTTCTTGGAGACCCTGACCGATGAAGAGCGCTCTGCTGCCCTGAGCCAGGAGATTCTTACCACCGCGATCGAAGTTCATGCCTAAGCTGCCGCGCTTAACCGCAGCGGACGCCGAAGCCATGCTCTTGAAAGCCGTGCACCCGAAAATCGTCAAGCAGATCCTCGAAGCCATCGAGGAAGCCTCCATCGAGCAGGGCTAGACCCGCCTATGCCAGCAGCTTGCGGGCGCGGCGGAACACATCCAGCAGCATCTCTTCGGTCAGCTTGCCGGTGGAGGTGTTCTGCTGGCTGGGGTGATAGCAGGCGATCAGTAGCGGCAGCCCGGGCGCGGTCGAGAACTGGCGGTTGTGGCCGAGGACGAAGGGCGCGCGGCTGGCGCCCATCATGGGGCCTTGTTTGGATTGCGTCTTAATTTCGGGATCGCGATCAGCAGGCCACCGCTTATGCCAATCGATCGCTCATGTCCTCGCCCAAAGTTGTACTCGTAGCCCGGTTCGAGGTACCAGCCCAGTCTATGCTTCGCGGAGGGCCAGAACATAAAATCCAGCACGACTTCACCGCCGACTGAGTTCGTCGTCATGCTGTATTCCCTCGTATGAACCCACTCCGGACCAACCCCGAACATAAACTCCATTTTTTCGGAGAGAGTCCAAGGCTTCTTGAACAGAAGGTCCGTTGCCCATTCGGTCGAGTGATGGCCGAAAGCCGGCGTCACGCCCGTCTCAAGTTCCAACCAGTTCTCTATCGGCGTAACTTCAACCGCGACGGTGGGGCCGAAGCTCCATCCGCGGTCTTTGAGATTCCAGCCAGGAGCTCCTCCAAGCTCGACGACCGCGGCAGGCTCCCTATCGACCGACTGCGCGAAGGTGTTCCCAGAGCAGAGAAAAGATACGATCAACACGGATTTTGTCGCGTTCACTCGATGTGCTCGCATCCAATCTCTCACATTTTGATTTTGGGGTGCAAACAGAAACACCGCACATTCGCGGGGATCTACAGCAGCTTGCGGGCGCGGCGGAACACAGCCAGCAGCATCTTTTCCGTCAGCTTGCCGGTGGAGGTGTTCTGCTGGCTGGGGTGATAGCAAGCGATCAGCAGCGGCTGGCCGGGCGCGGTCGAGAACTGGCGGTTGTGGCCGAAGACGAAGGGCGCGCGGCTGGGGATGGCGCCGCGCGCTTTCAGCACATCCAGGTAGGTATCGAACGCGATTTTGCCCAGGGCCACCACCACTTTCACGTTCGTCAGCAGATCCAGCTCGCGTTCCAGGTAAGGGCGGCAATTGCGAAGTTCCTCGGGGGTGGGCTTGTTGCCGGGAGGCGCACAGCGCGCGGCGGCGGTTACATAGACATCGCGGAGCGCCAAGGCGTCGTCGCGCGAGACGCTGGCGGGTTGCGAGGCGAAGCCGGTTTGGTGGAGGGCGCGGTAGAGCCAGTCGCCGGAGCGATCGCCGGTGAACATGCGGCCGGTGCGGTTCGAGCCGTGCGCGCCGGGCGCGAGGCCCAGAATCAACATGCGCGCCTGGGGGTCGCCGAACGAGGGCACGGGTTTTCCCCAGTACTCCCCGTCGCGAAATGCGCGCCGCTTCACGAGGGCGATGCGCGCACAGTGCTCACGCAAGCGGGGACAACGGCGGCAGCCTGCAACTTCGTTTTGCAGGATTTCGAGATTTTGCCGGATTTCGAACACTGGTCTATTTGATGGTAAAATGTTTTTTGGCTGCTCCGGCCGGATGTTCCGTATCCGCTCTGGCGTTAATCACCGTCGCGGCGAACCGCGCGTTGTTATGAAAAAGCGTTTTCTCGTCGCATTGCTATTCTGTGTGCTTGCGAGGCCAGGGGCCGGCGACACCGTCCAGCATCCACGTAAACGCCGCCACACCGCCGCGGCGAGCTCCCAGCGCGCCCCGATCGTCCGAGTCGCGACACAATCGCAGCGTCGCGCGGCAGCCCCGGCGCCGGTGGTCATCCAGGGCGGTCCGTGGACCGAGCCGACCTTCGCCGATTCCACGGTGGGCGACATGGTGGACGGTGAAGACCTGGCCGTTCGGCGCGCGGCGGTGGAGGCCCTGGGGCCTTACAACGGCTCCGTAGTGGCAGTCGATCCCGGCACCGGGCGCATTCTCTCGATGGTGAATCAGAAGCTGGCGCTGAGCGCGGGTTTCCAGCCGTGTTCCACCATCAAGGTCGCAGTGGCGCTGGCGGGGCTGAGCGAAAAAACCATCCAGCCGGCCAACCGGTTTCACCTGGGCGGTCTGCGCATGGACCTGACCTACGCGCTGGCCCACTCGAATAATTATTATTTCGCCACGCTGGGACAGAAACTGGGTTTCGAAACGGTCAGCCACTACGCCCACCTGTTCGGGTATGGAGAAAGGGCCGGGCTGAATGTTCCGGGCGAACAACCGGGGGCCTTTCCTTCTGCGCCGCCGCGCAATGGCGGAGTCGGCATGCTGTGCAGCTTCGGCGAGGAGATCTCACAGACTCCGCTGCAACTGGCAGCGCTGATGGGCGCCATCGCCAACGGTGGCACGTTGTACTACCTGCAATATCCGCGCGACCAGGTGGAGGCCGGAAACCTGGTTCCGATGGTGAAGCGTAGACTGGAGATCGGGAGCCTGATCCCGGTGATCAAGCCGGGAATGCGCGGGGCGGTGGAGTTCGGCACGGCGCACCGCGCGCGGGAGGATGGGCCCATTGCCGGCAAAACCGGCACATGCAGCGAGAACCACGCGCACCTGGGCTGGTTCGGTTCATTCAACGACGCCGGACGGCGCAAGCTGGTGGTGGTAGTTCTGTTAACCGGAGGGCGGCCGGCCATCGGTCCGCTGGCCGCGGGCATCGCCGGCGACATGTACCGCCGCCTGGCAGAGCAGAACTACTTTGCGGAGTCGCAACCGATCACGGCGGCGACGCTGGTTTCCAGGCAGATCTGCTGCTCGAAGTAGGGCCTCAAGCCGGCGCTTCGAGGCACGCGAAGACCTCCCGGTAGAACTCGGGGTGGGCCTGCCAGCCTCGCGCGGTAACCAGTTTGCCGTCGCGCACGGCGGGCTCGGAACTGTAGATACCTCCGCTGCGCTCGACTTCAATGCGCACGTGGTCGTGGCAGGTGACGGTGCGGCCCTTGGTGATGCCCGCCGCCGCCAGCACCTGGATGCCGTGGCCGATGGCGCAGATCAACTTGTCCTGGGCCGCGAATTCGCGCACCAGCGAGAGCAGGCTGGCGTTGTTGCGCAAGTACTCCGGCGCCCGGCCGCCCAGGATGATGATGGCCGCGAACTCGTTCGCCGCCACGGCCGTAATGGCCACATCCGCCTCCAGGCAATGGCCTGGGCGCTCGACGTAGGTTTCCCACCCCGGCTCGACATCGTGGAACACCATGTGCAAGCGCCGTCGAGAAGGCGCCGCCAATACCGGCTCCCATTGCGCCTCCAGAAACCGGTGGTACGCGTACAGCGTTTCGTAGCTGTCGCCGCCATCACCCGTGACAATGAGGACTTTTCCGCTCATGGGGGCCAGAATAGCAGGGGCCAGGGGCCGGGGGCCAGGGGCCGGAGCAGCTACTTGGCTAATTTTTTGAGGATGGAGTCCACGTAATCGCGAGTTTCGGGAATATCGGGAATGCCGCCGGCTTGGTCTACCGTGGCGGGGCCGGCATTGTAGGCGCCCAAGGCCAGCTTGAGATCGCCCTTGTATTTGTCGAGCAGTTGCTTGAGGTATTTGGCGCCGGCTTCGATGTTTTCCTTGGGGTCGAAGACATCGTGCACGGCGAGTTGCTGGGCGGTATCCGGCATGAGCTGCATGAGGCCCTGTGCTCCCTTGACGGAGATGGCGCAGGGACGGAAAGCGGACTCCTGCTCGATCACGGCGTGCAGCAACGCGGCTTGCACATCCTGGGTCTTGGCGGCGTCGTCGATGAACGGCTCGACAGCCGCCTCGGCAATAGGCTCGCAGGGCGCCTCTTCGACTTGCATCTCGGCCGACCACGGCGGGATCCACGCTCCCAGGCTCTGGGCTTGTTTGCGGGCGGCAGCGCGCTGTTTATCGATGGACGCGCGCATGAGATCGCCTGGCCCCGGTGCGGCCGCGTGCGGCGGCGGCTTAGCGATTGGTGAGGGGGGCTGAGTGGTCTGGGTGTCTTGTGCGAAGGCGCTAGAAGCGAGTAGAATCCACACCCATGTCATAAGAGGCTGGATCGGCAGCGCGGGGCTGGAACTTTATGGTTGCGGCGCAGAGCAGCACCAGCGTAATCCACAGCAGGTCGGCCAGCAGGAGGTGGACCAGTTGCATCCACACCGGCGCCAGCAGCAGCAGATTCACCACCCCGGCTACCATTTGTGCTCCCAGCAGAGCTACCAGGCTCCAGGCGCGGCCACCCACATCCGGACGGCGCGAGGCGCTGGAGACGGCGTAAAACAGCAGCCACGCGCCCACGGCGGCGGCGATCGCGGGGTGGAACAGGCGCAGCCGCAGAAAGATGTTGGCGGCCGGATCCAGATCCTGGGCCAGTCCCGCGGCCAGCGACGAAACGGGGAAAAGCGTGTCTCCGAGCGCGGCGATGGCCCCGCTCACCCCCAGCACCACCACCGACGCCAGACTCACGCCGGCCATCCAGACCCGGGAGGCGCTGGTCACGCCCTGGGGCGCGGGCCGTTCCGTGCTCCACCACGCCGTGAGCGTCAGGCAGGCCAGCAGCGTCAGGGTATTAATCAGGTGCGTGGAAAGCGAGTAGGCCCGCGAAACGGAGGCGTTTTTGGCCACGTGTTGGAGGAGCACCAGCGCCGCGCCGATGAGCGCTTCGGTCACCAGGAACAAGGCCGAAAGCGTAGCACCGAGCCGCACCGGATGCCGGCGCGGAAACCGGCGAAATGCCCAGACGACCAGCAGCGCCACCAGCGCCAGGTCGAGCCCGCTGGTGACCCGGTGCGTGAATTCGATGATGGTGGCGGCGCTGGGAGAGGTGCCCCCTGGGCCCTGCGCGACCGTTCCATTGCACAGCGGCCAATGGTTTCCGCAACCCGCGCCCGAGCCCGTGGCCCGCACAAATGCGCCCCACAATACGACTCCCAGGTTGTAGGCCAGCACGGCCCAGGCATAGCGCGCGAAGGTTTTCGGCATGGCGGGCAAGTTTCATTGTAGCCGTGGTGGAAGACGCCAGCCACGCGCGCGTCCCCAATTGCCAGGTGACCGCCAAAAACCTGGACGGGACCAACCAGGAGGTGACGCGCGTCAACGCCGCCGGCGAGTACAGCTTCGCGGCGATCCCGCCGGGACGCTACGCTCTGGAAATCCGCGCGGCGGGTTTCGCGGTCTTCAAACGGGACGTGGCGGTAGAGGCGGGGAAGACGGCGCGAGTGGATGCCACGCTGGATCTGGGCGAGGTTTCGGAAACGGTGGTGGTGAAGGGGCAGAAACCCGCGGGGGACACGCCGGCGGCTGCGCCAATGGCCCGCGAGCCGCACCGGATCAGGGTGGGCGGCAATGTGCAAGCCACCAAGCTCATCCGGATGGTCAGACCGGAGTATCCGGCGGACGTTCAGCAACTCGACATACAGGGCACGGTGGTCATGCGGGCCGTCATTTCCACAAGCGGAGACCTGCTCAACCTGGACGCCGTCAATGCGGACGTGGACGCCCGGCTGGCGAAGGCCGCGCTGGATGCCGTGCGCCAGTGGAAATACCAGCCCACGCTGCTGAATGGACAGCCGGTGGAGGTGGTGACCACCATTACGGTGGACTTTCAGTTGGGGCAGTAAGAGGCACCGGGTGGATAGCTCCGAGTGGCTAACGCCCCGGACGTATTATAGGTCAAGGAGTTGGGGCAGTAACTATGCGTCAAGACAAGGTTCGCACTCAACTCGGCCGAGCCGCAGTCCGGATCTTTGCCGCCAATGATCGCATGAACCAGATTCTTATCGAACATCTTGACCCTGCCGCCTGGAGAGCCAAACCGCCCGGCAAGGCCCGCACCATTGCGGCGATCTTCACGCACATGCACAATGTCCGCTCCAAGTGGGTCAGGCTTACAGCTCCGCACCTGGAGGTTCCACGACAGCTCAACCGCGCGCACTGCACGCCGCAGCAGGCCCGTGCGGGATTGGCTGAGAGCGCCGCTCGCTGCGCGGAGATGCTCGCCGAAGCGCTCGGCGATTGTGGGGGCCGCGTCGAGAAGTTTCGCAGGGACGGCTGGGCGCGGCCTTGGCCGGTTGGCCTGGAAATGCTGTGCTACATGCTTTCTCACGAAGCCCACCATCGCGGGCAGGTGTGCATGCTCGCGCATCAGCTCGGATTCCCGTTGCCGAACGAAGTGGCGTGCGGAATCTGGAATTGGGAAAAGCTCTGGAAAGAGTGCGGGGCGCCTGGCGGCCCCGGCTGCGATTCTTAAGGAATCGCTCAAGGGCATAGGCCGCCCGGGGATGGGCTGCGACCAGCGGGGCTACGGTTGCGGGGCGGGGAGCGTTCCGATTATCGTGGGTGTTCTACTATGCCACTGGTTGCGGTGATTATGGGCAGCAAGTCGGACTGGGGGACCATGCGCCAGGCCGCCGAACTGCTGGAGGAATTCGGGGTTGACCACGAGTGCCGCGTGCTGTCGGCGCACCGCACGCCGGCCGCGACCGCGGAGTACGCGGGCCAGGCGGAATCGCGCGGAATCGAGGTGATCCTGGCGGCGGCGGGCGGAGCGGCGCACCTGGCCGGCGTGTGCGCGGCGCATACGCTGGTACCGGTGCTGGGCGTGCCGATGGAGGGCGCCACGCTCAAGGGGCTGGACTCGCTGCTCTCCACGGTGCAGATGCCGGCCGGGGTTCCGGTGGGCACGCTGGGCATCGGAGCGGCCGGGGCGCGCAACGCGGCGCTGCTGGCAGTCGCCATACTGGCCAACAGCCGGCCGGAACTGAGGGAGCGGCTGCGGCAGTTTCGCGCCAAGCAGAGCGAGAAGGTGCTCAGAGAGACGTTGCCGTAGAGCGTAAGATAATGGGCATGTACATCACCAGGCGAAGCGCAATGGGGCTTTTGGCGGGCGCCATCCCCGCCGCCAGGCGCGCGGCGGCGCAGGCCACCGGTCTCGAAATCCAGAAAGGCCCGTTCGTGGGCACGCGCGAATCTCTCAAAGCCTACCGCGTCCCGGAGTGGTTCCGCGACGCGAAATTCGGCATCTGGGCGCACTGGGGGCCGCAATCGGCGCCCGAGCAGGGCGATTGGTACGCCCGCAGAATGTACATCCAGGGCGACCGCACTTACAACTGGCACCGGGAGCACTTCGGGCATCCGTCCAAGGTAGGGTTCAAGGATGTGATTCCCACCTTCAAAGGCGAGAAGTTCGACCCCGAACACCTGATGGATCTCTACCAGAAGGCCGGGGCGAAGTACTTCTTCAGCATGGGCGTGCACCACGACAACTTCGACCTGTGGAACTCCAAACACACGCGCTGGAACGCGGTGAACATGGGTCCGAAGAAAGACATCGTGGGGCTGTTCCGCCAGGCCGCGCTCAAGCGGGGAATGAAATTCGGCGTGAGCGAGCACCTGTGGATCAGTTGGAAATGGTTCGGCGTGAGCCACGATTCCGACAAGACCGGCCCGTACGCGGGGGTCCCCTACGACGGCAACGATCCCCAGAACTTCGACCTGTATCACGATTTGCCCAGAGATTATCCGGCCGAGGTTCCGTGGAACGACGACGGCATCCCCGACTCCTGGAAGCGCCACTGGTTCGACCGCATCAAGGACCTGGTGGACAACTACCAGCCAGATATCCTGTACACCGATGGCCCGCTGCCGTTCGAGGAATACGGCCTCAGCCTGGTGGCGCATCTTTATAACGACAGCGCCCGCCGGCACGGCGGCAAAGTGGAAGCGGTTTACAACAGCAAGCTGAAAGAAGACTGCGCCGAAGGCACGTGCGTGCTGGATTTCGAACGCGGGCTGGCCGACGCCATTGCGCCCAACGCTTGGCAGACGGACACTTGCGTCGGCGACTGGCACTACCGGCGCGACATCAATTACAAGTCTCCCAAGACAGTGATCGATATGCTGGTGGATATCGTGAGCCGGAACGGCAACCTGCTACTGAACTTTCCCCTGCCGGGGAGCGGCGCGCTGGACGACAAGGAATTGGCCATTCTGGCGGAGATCACCAAGTGGATGGCGGTGAACAGCGAAGGCATCTATGCCACGCGCCCTTGGAAGATCTTCGGCGAAGGTCCCGGTTCGAAGGTGAAGGGCACGGGGCGGTTCAACGAGAACGGCCGCAAGGCCCTGACCGCGGAAGACGTTCGCTTCACCACCAAGGGCAAGACGCTGTACGCTTTCCTGATGGGCCGGCCGGAGAAGCAAGCGGTGGTTGCCTCGCTGGCGACCAAGGGAAAACTGGAAGCCGGCAAGATCCACAACGTGGAGCTGCTGGGGTATAAGGGCAAGCTGAAGTGGACCCAGGACGAAGCCGGCCTGAAGGTCGAACTGCCCGGGGAAAAACCCAGCGATCACGCGGTCACGCTGAAGGTGGCGTTGGGGTAGAGCAGAACAACGTCCAAACCTCCAGACCTTGCAAAACCGCCATTCTTGCCCGATACTGGTTATTGGCTCGTACAAACTGTACAAGTCGTACGTCACTATGACACGTCTTAATGTCTCTAAAGCGCGGGAAGAGTTTCCCGAAGTCGTAAACCGTGCCGCCTACGGGAAGGAGCGAACCATCGTCTCGCGCCGTGGGAAGGACCTGGCCGCGGTCATTCCAATGGATGACCTCCGCCTCCTGGAGCGCCTGGCGCGGGAGGAAATGGACCGAATCGACCTCGAAGACGCCCGCGCCGCCCTGAAAGAGGCGGAAGAGAAGGGAACCATTCCTCTCCGTGACCTCATGCGGGAACTGGGAGATTGAGTCCTGGCCTACCGGGTCGAAGTCACTCCCGCCGCTGAGAGGAACCTCCGAAAACTCGATCCTCACGTCCGAAAGCAGGTGAATCGTGACATTCTCCGCCTGGAAGAGAATCCGCGTCCTCATGGGGTGGAGAAGATGGAGACGAAGGAGAAGCTCTACCGCGTCTATCTAGGGCCGGGGAAGAACTACCGCGCCATTTATCAGATTCGGGATGAAATCCTCCTCGTTCTCGTGGTGAAGGTGGGAGACCGGAAGGAGGTGTACCGCCGTTAGCCCTTCTTAATCGCCTCGAGGATGCGCGCGGGCGTCATAGGCAGTTGCAGCACGCGCGCGCCTGTGGCGTCGTAGATGGCGTTGGCAACTACCGCGCCCGAGGTGGTGATGGGCGGTTCGCCGCATCCCTGCGCGGGCAGGCCGGGGTTATCGATGATGATGGTTTCGATCTTGGGCAGCCACGAGAAACGCGGGAGCTGGTAGCTGTCGAAGTTGCGGTCGAGCACTTCGCCGTCCTGGAAGCGCACCTCCTCGGTGAGCGTGTAACCCAGGCCCATCGTGATGCAGCCCTCCATCTGCTGGCCCAAGCCGTCGGGATTGACGATTACGCCGGCGTCCAGCGCAGTGACCACGCGCTTGACCTGCACGGCGCCGCTGCTCTTGTCGACGGCCACCTCAGCCATGGAGGCGACGTAGACGTTGGAATAAATGCCGCAGGCGACGCCGACGCCGCGTCCACTGGGCGTCTTCCCGGGCTTCCAGGCAAACTGTTTGGCGACGGTTTCGAGCGCGCGGCGCATGCGCTGGTCGGTGAGATGGCTGAGGCGGAACTCGAGCGGGTCCACGCCGGCCTTGGCCGCCAGAATGTCGATGTGCGATTCGCGCGCGAAGGTGTTGGTGTTGGCGGAGGGAGCGCGCCAGGCGCCAACGCCGAAGGGGTGCATGCCGGGAGGGTTTCCGCCCTGCCAGCCGCCGGCCGCGACGGTGTGCTGATGCGGAATATCGTAGAAGGGCCGCGCCTCGCCACTGCCGGCCGCGTAAATTTGCGCGTCCCAGAAAGCAATCTTTCCAGCGGCGGTCAGGCCGGAGCGGATCTTCACCACGGCGGCCGGCCGGAAGGTATCGAAGAAGAACTCCTCGGCGCGGTCCCACACGACTTGCACGGGTTTGCCGGCGGCTTTCGCCAGGCGCGCGGCTTCGACGGCCTGCGGCGCTGCGGCCTTCCCGCCAAAGCCGCCACCCACATACGGAGTGATGATGCGGACGTTTTCCGGCGTGATACCGAGAGCCTGCGCCACCGCGGGCTTCACCGAGAAGGGAGCCTGGGTGCTGGCCCACACGGTGGCCTTGCCGTTCTCGATGCTGGCCGTGGCGGAGTGGGTTTCCATGGGCGCGTGCGCCACGTAACTGTTGAGATAGGTTTCGTCGACGATGGCGGTGGCGAGTTTCTCGCCTTCCGCAATGCTGCCGGCTTGGGCCACGACCTGGGGCTGCGGCGCGGTTTTGAGCAGGTGGTCGAAGATGTTTTTGTCGTCCAGACCGGTGCGCGGGCGGTCGAATTGCGCTTTGACGAGGCCCAGCGCCTGTTCGGCCAAGTCGGGCCGCTCGTGGAGCACGGCAATCAGGCTGCCGTCTTTGACCACGCGTGCGCCGGGGACTTTCTCGGCGGCGCTGGTGTCGACGTCTTTCAGGGTTGCGCCGTGCGCCGGGAGCCGGAGAATCCGCGCGTGGAGCATCCCGGGAAGAATAATGTCGCCGGCGTATTTAGACTTGCCGGTGACCTTTTCGAGAGCGTCCTTGCGCCGCTGCGATTTGCCGATGACAGTGAACGCCGCCATGGGCTTCAGCGGCACTTTCTCGAGGTGGCGCTCGATGCGCTTGCCCTGAACGAGTTGGGCGTAGGTGACGCGCTTGTTCGGCGCCAGGGGGTCGGTAATGACGCCGGCCTTCGCCTGGAGCCGCTCGGGCGGGGCCTGGAACTGTTCGGCGGCCATTTGAATGAGGACCGCCCTGGCCTCGGCTCCGGCCGCGCGCACCACGGGGCCTAACATGCGGACGCACATGGAGCCGAACGTGCCCATGTCGTAGGGGCAGCGGTCGGTGTCGCCCATGACCATGTCCACGGAGTCGAAGGGGACGTCCAACTCTTCGGCGAGGAGTTGCGCCAGCGCGGTCATGGAACCCTGGCCTAATTCGACCTTGCCGACCAGACAGGTGACGCGGCTGTCGGCGCCGATGCGAACGTAGGCGTTGAGGTCGGTGGGACCGGCCTGCCTGCCGGGGAGCCGGGCGGGCTCCTGGAAGGCCTCCAGATCGGCACTGAAGAATACGAACAGGCCCGAGCCGGCCACGGAGAAGAAACCGCGGCGGCTCAGATTGGAATTGCCGGGTCTCACAGCGCACCTCCTTGCACCGCGCTAGAGGCTTCCTGGATGGCCTCGACGATGCGAACGTGCGCGCCGCAGCGGCACAAGTTATCCTCCATGTGTTCGAGGATCTCGGCGCGCGTGGGCCGCGGCTTCTTGAGCAGCAGCGCATAGGCGTTGAGGATCATCCCCGACGTGCAATAGCCGCACTGAAATGCGTGATGCTTGAGGAAGGCTTCCTGGATGGGGTGAAGCTGGTCCCCGTCGGCCAGGCCCTCGATGGTGACGACGCGCTTTCCGGCAATGTCCTTGATGGGGACGGAGCAGGATCTGACTGCCTGCTGGTCCACGATCACGGTGCAAGCGCCGCACAGCGCGACGCCGCAGCCGAACTTGGTGCCGGTGAGGCCGAAGTCCGAGCGCAGCACCCACAGCAACAGGCGCTCGTCATCGGTGGTCACGCGCGCCGGTTTGCCGTTGAGCGTGAATGAAATGGTCCGCTGCATGGGAACCTCCCGATAGCGAATCTGAGTTTTCGCTCCGGTTATATCATATCCGGGTTCGACGGCTGACGGATAACACGCCAGCCCATCCCATGCGCGCGCCGGTTTACTTCGGCGTCACTCCTTAGTAGTCACGCCTTGCTCGGCGCCGTTGGCCGGCACGTGAGCAGCAGGCGCACCGGCGCAATGTTGGATCATTAAACTGGCCGCGTTCCCGTCCACGGGGTACAGATGGTCGCCCTTCCAGTAGCTCGACATGCGCAGAGCCGCGAGTTCCTCTTCCTTGATCGAATAAATGTATTCGTGATGGGGAAAACGCCGGTCGCGAACATCCTTGACGTACTCCCGGATGGCCATCTCGGCCAACACCAGCAGACCGTCGCGGCGCTCGGACCGTCCCAGTTGTTTCAAGTCCGGCACGCTTTCAAGGAACTCGGTGAATTGCCGCGTGACGCTGGGAATGTAGCATTTTGCAAACCACGGGCGGAAAGGCTCGTAGAACCCCATCAGATCGTGCATGATCACCAGTTGGCCGTCCACCTTGCCACCGGCGCCAATTCCATAGATGGGCACATGCAACTGTCGCGCGACTTGCGCCGCGGGTTCCTCCGGCATGGCCTCGAGCAGGATAGCGAAAACCCCAGCTTGCTGCAATTCGAAGGCGTCCTCCACGGTCCTGTCGAAACTCTCACGGGTCTTTCCCTGGACGCGATAGCCGCCGAAAGATGCCGTGCTCTGCGGCGTCAAGCCCAAGTGACCCATCACCAGGATGCCGGCATCGACCATAGCCCGGATTTTCCCAGCCACGCGGCGGCCACCCTCGCATTTCACCGCGTCACATCCGGCTTCCTTTATAAAGCGCAGGGCGTTCAGTACGGCATCCCGCTCACAGGCTTCGTAGGAGCCCTGCGGCATATCACCGATGAGAAAGGTGTTAGGGGCCCCGCGATGGGCGGCTCTGGCGAGTACGATCATTTCGTCCATGGTCACCGGGTTGGTGGTTGGGTATCCCAGTTGGACCATGGCTCCGGAATCGCCCACCAGGATCAAATCGACCCCAGCCCGCTCGGCCGCAAGGGCAAAAGGAACGTCGTAAGCAGTCACCCACGCCGCCGGGGCATGCTGCGCCTTCATGCCCATCAGATTCGCTAATGTTCTTTTCGTTTGTTTCGACATATCACCCTAGGCAAAAGGCCAAGCCTGCACTTGATCAATTGGGAGCTGCTCGAAGAATCGTCAGCCGGGATTTCCAATTGGGACCCCCGGCTCCTATTCAGTATACACTCAGCCATGGTGGCAGGATACTGAAGGAAACCGAAATCCGCTGGCTGACCCGTACGGCTCAGAAACGTGGCCACGTGTTGGCAGGCGCTGGCCGAGCCGCGACGGCCAGGGAGCGGGGGCCAGGGGTAGAATACCAGTATCCATGGCCAACCAGCTTCGCGGTGATGCGGCGGCTCGGCATCGAGCGCGCGGCGTGTTCCGGCCCGGTTGAACGCCCCCTCACGCTTCGAGGCCCATCTGTGTCAGCCGGTAGCGCAAGGCGTTGCGGGTGAGGCCGAGCATGCGGGCGGCCTGGCTCTTGTTGCCGTCGGCGCGGCGCAGCGCCTCGCGGATGATCTCCTGCTCGTATTGGTCGAGCGACAGGCCCTCGGGAAGGAAGTGCGCCTCGCTTGACGGACGCGGGCGGGGCGCACTTTCCAGCTTGATGTCGGCGGCGTCCAGTTGCGTGCCCGCACACATCACCAGGCTGCGCTCGATTACGTTCTCGAGCTCGCGCACGTTGCCGGGCCAGTGATAGCTCAGGAGCTTCTCGATGGCCGCATCGGTGATGGATTCCACGCGGCCGCCGCTATCGGGCGCCAGCTTCTTCACGAAATGGGCGGCGAGAAATGGAATGTCCTGCTTGCGCTCGCGCAGCGGCGGGATGTTGATAGGGACCACGTTGAGCCGGTAATACAGGTCTTCGCGGAAGGTGCCCTGCTCGAGGGCCGCGCGCAGGTCCTGGTTGGTGGCGGCAATCACGCGGACGTCGATGTGGCGCGTGACGTTGCTGCCCAGCCGCTCGAATTCGCGCTCCTGGAGCACGCGCAGCAGCTTGACCTGGATGGCCCCGGGCACGTCGCCGATTTCGTCGAGGAAAACCGTGCCGGTATCGGCCTGCTCGAACTTGCCGGGCTTGGAGGTGTTGGCCCCGGTGAATGCGCCCTTCTCGTAGCCGAACAGCTCGCTCTCCATCAGGTTTTCGGGCAGGGCGGTGCAGTTGATCTTCACCAGCGGCCGGTCGCGGCGCGGCGAGTGAAAATGGATGGCGCGCGCGATCAGGTCCTTGCCCGTGCCGCTCTCGCCGGCCAGCAGCACGGTGGCGCGGGTGGGCGCCACGCGCTCGATGGTGTCGAAGATCTCCTGCATGGCCGGGCTGCGGCCGATGATGTTGTCGAACTCGTAGCGCCGGCCGAGCTCCGCCTTCAACTGGCGGTTCTCGTCGCGCAGGGCGCGCACTTCGAGCGCCTTGTTAACCACCTGCATGAGGTGATCGAGCGAGAACGGCTTGAGCAAAAAATCGGTGGCGCCGGCCTTCATGGATTCCACCGCGGTTTCGATGCTGCCGAAAGCCGTCATCATGATTACCGGCACCTGCGCGTTTTGCCGCCGGATCAAAGACAGGAATTGCAGGCCGTCCATGTTGGGCAGCCGGAGATCGGTGAGCACCAGGTCCGCGCGGTCAACGACCTTGATACCCTCTTCGGCGCTGGCAGCCTTATCCACATCAAAACCCGCGGAAACAAGCTGCAGCTCCAGCACGCGGCGGAGCTTGTCTTCGTCTTCGACTACCAGAATTCGCTTTTTCATGGGGAGCCGCGCTTCTTCATGGGGTGCCGCGTTTCTTCATGCGGAGGGTCGCGGAGCGGCGCGTTCCATGGGCAGGAGCACGCGGAAAATGCTGCCTTTGCCAGGCTCGCTCTCCACTGCTATCTTACCGCCGTGCTCGTCCACGATCTTGGAAACGATGGCGAGGCCGAGGCCCACGCCCTGCGACTTGGTGGTGAAGAACGGATTGAAGATGCCGTCGAGGTGCTGGGGTTGGATTCCCGCGCCGCGATCGATCACCGAGATTTCGACCGTGCCGGCGGCCGCCCGCGTCTTCACTGTGACCGCTCCTCCGGGCGCGGTGGCCTGCGCGGCGTTGAGCACCAGGTTGTAGAAGACCCGCTCCAATAATTCGGCATCGAAGGGAAACGGCGGGATTTCGGGTGCGTAATTCCGGTAAATCGCGATCTCAGGGGCCTCGCGCTCGACGGCGGCGATGGCGCGGTCGAGCGTATGCGCCAGGTCCGCGTTGTCCAGCCGCAGCTCGAGGGGGCGGGCGAATTGCAGGAAGCGGGTGACCAGAGAGTTGGTGCGGTCCACTTCCGAGGTGATGAATCCGGCCACTTCGCGCGCCACTTCGTTTTCCGCGGCCACGTTGCGGCTGAGCATTTCCGCCGACGCCTTGATGGTTCCGAGGGGATTGCGCAGCTCGTGGGCGAGGCCCGCGGAAAGCTGGCCCAGCGCCGCTAGGCGGTCGGAGCGCCGCACGGCTTCCTCCGCCCGCTGGATGTGGACGCCGGCCTCCGCCAACTGTTCCGCCGTGCGCCGGTACTTTTCCGATTGGGTGCGCAATTCCTCCGCCAGCGCATTCGCCAGGTTCCCCGCCATGGCCAGGAAGACCATGCGAATCGTCATTTGGGCGATCTCCGGCGGCCCGATTTCCCACTGCGACCAATCGATGAACAGGAAAAACGAAAGGTACGAACCGGCCGCCAGAAGCGTGAAGAGCAGCGTGCCGAAAACTCCCAGCGCGGTTGCCGCCGAGACTACCGGCAACAGCAGCACCAGCCAGAAATGGCTCTGGATTCCCCCCGTGTATCCGATCAGCAGGTATCCCAACAGCAGCTTCACCACGATCCAGAAGATCCGGCTGCGCGTGGAAGGGTGCGCCGGAATCTTGGGCTCGAGGATCTGGGCAACGGCCAACGCGGCAAACAGCGCGATTTCGGAGACATCGCCCTCCGCGGTCATGACCGCCAGCACGGCGAAGAGCAGGAGCCAGACGAGGTCCTGGGGGCGGATCAGCCGGAGATAGCGGAGCAGCGGGCTAGCAGGCACCGAGGGTATCCTAGTCGGGATTATGCCACAATGAGAAGTACCGTCTCATGTCTAACCCAAGCAGCGTGGATCAGGACCGGGTTACCGGACTGGGATCCCAAGCCGCCAACGAACCTGCCGAGTCTTTCGGCGATATCCTTTCGCAATACGAACAGTCTCATTCCCATCGAATCGAAGAGGGGAAGAGAGGACTGGAGGGCACGGTAATCGCGGTCACCGGCGAATCGGTGTATCTGGATATCGGCTTCAAGACCGAAGGCATCGTCCCGCTCGCGGATTTCCAGAGCGCCGGCGAAACGGTCAAGGCCGGCGACAAAATCCCGGTTTCGATCAAAGGCCGGGACCCCGAAGGCTACTACGAGTTGTCGCGGACCAAGGTGGAGCGGCCGAAGGATTGGAGTTCGTTGGAGAAGGCGTTCGCCGGCAAGACGCCCATCGCGGGGGTGGTGACGGCGGTCGTGAAGGGCGGCCTCAGCGTGGATGTGGGAGTGCGCGCGTTCATGCCCGCCTCGCGCAGCGGCGCCCGGGACGCGGCCGAAATGGAGAAGCTGATTGGCCAGGAGATCAGTTGCCGCATCATCAAGCTGGAGGTGGCGGACGAAGACGTGGTGGTGGATCGGCGCGCGGTGCTGGAAGAAGAGGAGCGGGCCTCGAAAGACCGGCGCTACTCGGAAATCAAGGAAGGGGAAACCGTGCAAGGTGTGGTCCGCAGCCTGGCGGATTACGGCGCTTTCGTGGACGTGGGCGGGGTGGACGCGCTGCTGCACGTGGCCGACATATCCTGGGGCCGCGTGAACAAGCCGGCCGACGTGCTGGCGGTGGGGCAGCAGATTGAGGCCAAGGTGCTCAAGGTGGACGCCGCCAAGCGGCGCATTGCGCTCGGCATGAAGCAACTTCTGCCGCACCCGTGGGACCTGGCGAACGAGAAGTACAAGACCGGCGAGCGCGTCACCGGGGCGGTCACGCGCGTGACGGATTTCGGCGCCTTCGTCGAATTGGAGAAGGGCATCGAAGGGCTGATTCACCTTTCCGAAATGTCCTGGTCGAAGAGGGCGCGGAAACCGGCGGACGTGGTGAAACCGGGCGAGCAGGTGGAAGTCATGGTCCTGGGCGTGAACCAGGCTGACCGGCGCATTGCCCTTGGTCTGAAGCAGGCGCTGGGCGACCCGTGGGTCGAAGCGCCGCATAAGTTCCCGGTGGGCGCGGTGGTGGAGGCTCCGGTCACCAGCCTGACCAAGTTCGGCGCGTTCGTGCAACTGGCCGAGGGCGTCGAGGGCATGATCCACATCGGCGACATCAGCGCGGAACCCTCGAAAGGGCGGCAGGGTGCCTCGGGCGCGGCGGCCCCGCGTCAGAGGCCGATGGAACGGCCGGAAGCGTCCAACGCGGAGAAGCGCATCAACCACCCGCAGGACGTGCTCAAGGTGGGGCAGGTGGTGAGGGCGCAGGTGCTGGAGGTGGACACCGAGAGGCGCCGGCTGCGCCTGGGCATGAAGCAGCTCGTTCCGACCAGCGTCGACGAATACATCGCGGAGCACAAGGAAGGCGGGGTGGTGACGGGCCGAATGACGGAGGTGGGAAGCGGCCAGGCGCGGGTCGAGTTGGGCGAGGGCATCCACGCTGTCTGCAAGCTGCGCGCCGAAACCTTCGAAAGAGAAGAAAGGCCGGCCGATCCGAGGACCGACATTTCGTCGTTGACATCCATGCTGGAAGCCAAGTGGAAGGGCGGCCAGGCAACCGGCGTACCCAGGCGCGAGCCGGTGCGCGCCGGGCAGATCCGCAGCTTCCGCATTGTCAAGCTGGACGCCGCGGGCAAGAGAATCGAACTGGAACTGGCGTAGGGGCGGGGGCCAGGCTCCCGCCGTGCTGGTTCGCGGCCGCTAAGCGGATCCGCGGACTGTCCGGCCGGACGCTCCCGCTCAAGACAGCAAGAACGGCCGCATGGGTTCCCACTTGTCTTTCCAGACGACTGGCAAGAGGTGCTGGGTGACGACGGGCGGCATCAAGCGGGCGAAGAGGACCCGTCTATCCGGCGGCAGATTGTGCAGGAGAAACGGCACCACCAGGTAGTCCGGGCCCGAGTGCTGCTGGCTATGCTCCATGGAAGCCCTGGCCAGCCTGTCATGCTCCTTCGTGTCGATGAGTGTTGTGAGGCGGTCTGCCGAGAAATGGTCTTCCTCTATGCGAATGTGCGGATGCCAGGAGTCGGCTATTTTCCCTAGCAGGTCATTTAGCCGGCCCAGCGCCGCACCGGCCCCAGCCTCGGCGGAAACCTCATCCGTGGCTGCCTTGGCCTGTTGCAGCACAGGCTCCAGTTCTCGGTGCTGAGCCATCAACAGGTCGATAGGAGCATCCGGCAGTTTGTCCCGGAAGTACGGGAAGAATAGTTCGCTCTCCGTGAGGTGGTGAGCGTGCAAGACCGATACCAGGCTCCCGACATAGGCGACAAAACCCTCCCGCGCAGATGCATCGGGATAGCCATCCTGGACGAACAGACGGCCTTTTTCGATTGACACGTTCAAGCCACGCGTGATGATCGCATGGATGCAAAGCAAGTCCTCGGCAATGTTCGGTGTCTTCTGTTCAGGCATGTCAGCCACAATTTCCTTTTTGGCCTCCCGGCCGATATCAGCGTACCACAAGGGGTGTGTATTGGAGCTGCTGAGTCTCATTTTTTTCTCCTGAATGGCCGCCCTACAGTCCCGAGAGCGGGGCCGACGCTACGTGCCGGCCGATGGCGATGGGTCCCTGGGCAGGTACACCGGGAAGCGCGCCAGCAAGGCTCCGTAAATGACGTGGCCCAGAACTGTGGTGCGCTTGGGGTCGAGCAGAACGATCAGCGGCGATACGGTCTTCGCCGCCAGGTGGAACGCGGCGTAATACCAGAGCAGGGCGAACGCGACGCTCGCCAGCGCCAATCGCGGCGGCGGCAGCGGCAGCCGGCCTCGCACCGCCATCGCGAACCCCGCGCCCAGCAGGCTATACAAGAGCACGTAGAGCGCCAGGCCGGAAACGGTGCCGGCGGCAAAACCCGGGCGAATCGCCGCATTGCCATGGAAGACGCTGGCCATCAGGTTCTCCGGCGTCCAGAAGCTGCGGCGCTCCCAGACGGCGCTGGCTCCCATCCATGCCAGCATCCACCAAACGCCCAACATGCCCGCCTGAAGCCCGGCCAAAAACGCGGCGAGAGAGTTCGCGGAACGGCGCTCCGTGGCGGCAACCATAAGATTCAGCCTATACTGACAAGTGGACCAAAGGCAAAATCAAATCGATGCGGCATGTAGTCATTACGGGAATCGGCGCGGTCAGCCCGAATGGCATTGGGCGAGAGCGCTTCTGGCAAGCCACGCGAAGCGGCGTGAGCGGGGTGCGCAGGATCACCCGCTTCGATCCGTCGGGCTTGGCCGTACAGGTAGCGGGCGAAGTGCCCGATGAATTCGACGAGAAACAGTACGTCGATGTCAAGGACCGGCCGCATGTTTCGCGCGCCGTGCCGCTGGCCGTGGCCAGCGTCGGCGAGGCCCTGGAAGACGCGGGGGTAGATGCCGGCTCGATGTCGCGCGACCAACTGCGCGGCATCGGCGTGATTGTCGGATCGGGCGGCGGAAGCATGGATTTCACCGAAGAGCAATACCGGCTCTTTTACACCGGCCACCTGAAGCAATGCAGCGTTTACACCATTCCCACGGGGACCATCGGCACGCTGGCCAGCGAAGTCTCGATGCGGTTCGGATTCCGGGGACTGAGCCATATCGTTTCCACCGGCTGCACGTCTTCCACCGACGCGCTGGGCTATTCCTACCGGAATATCGGGGCGGGCGTTCTGGACATGATGGTGGTGGGCGGAGTGGATTCGCCCATCGCTCCTCTGATCATGCGCGGCTTTCAACTCATGCGCATCATGACCACGAGCTGGAACCACGAGCCGCAGCGCGCTTCCCGGCCGTTCTCGCGCGACCGCGACGGGTTTGTCATCGCCGAAGGCGCCTGGTTTTTCATCGTCGAGGAACTGGAGCGGGCCAAGGCGCGCGGGGCGCACATTTACGGTGAGATCGCCGGCTACGGCTCGACCTGCGAAGCGTTCCACCGCGTGCGCCTGGAGGAATGCGGCGAAGAGCCCGCGCGCGCCATCGGCCTGGCGCTGGGCGAAGCCGGCATTCCGCCATCCGCCATCCAGTACATCAATTACCACGGCACTTCGACGGAGCTGAACGACCGCATCGAAACGCGCGCCGTGAAGCTGGCGTTCGACGGGCACGCCTACAAGCTGGCCGGCTCGTCGTTGAAGAGCCTCATCGGCCACCCGCAAGGCGCGTGCGGCGCCGCCGGCGTGGCGGCCACCCTGCTGGCCATGCGGGATGGTGTCGTGCCGCCCACCATCAACGTGGACCAGCCCGATCCGGAGTGCGACCTGGACTACGTGCCCGAGGCCGGCCGGCGCCTCGCGATCGAGCACGCGGTGGCCAACTGCATCGCCTTCGGGAGCAAGAACTCGGCGCTGGTGCTGCGGAAGGTATAAGAGAAAGCGGGCGGTACTCCGATTCTTTCGAGCCTTCGCAGCCGGCGACGTGCTCCGACCGTTCTTGAAAGCAGGGCAGGCGCACCCCTTTAGATCGGCTGCGGGTCGTCCCCAGGGAGTAGTCACCATGGCCCCGCTGATCCCCGTCAACTCCACAGCGATGCCCCGCCGTACGGGCCCAAGAAGGGCGCGATTTGAGAGATCGAAGCTGTTGAGAATTTCGACAGGTAGCTTTTCAGATTTTGAGGTATTTTTCTCTTGACTTTCGCCACGCAGTGGCCCAGAATACCTTCACAAGTGTGCTCAGGGGAGTTAGTCTTGCCTGGCCAAAAGGCAGGCTGAGACCAAGGAGCTAAAGGAGATAAGCGATGAACCGCTACGGGCCATTAGTTCGTATTGTTCTGCTTGCCCTGGTTTCTGCGTGCGCATTGCTTGCGCAACGCGATCTCGCAACCTTAGTGGGAACGGTTACTGACTCTTCAGGAGCCGTTATTGCCGACGCACAGGTAACCATCACCGAAACCGAAACCGGCGTGGTTTATTCAACCACGACCAATGGAGCCGGCGAATTTGTCCGCCCGGCGCTGAAGCCCTCCACGTATGAGGTCAGCGTGAGCGCCAGCGGCTTTAAGAAGGCTGAACAGAAGGACATCCTTCTGACGGCCGGTGCAAGAGTCGCGGTCAACCTCGCGCTGACCGTTGGCGATATCGGCCAGACCGTTGAAGTCACCGCCGTAGCGCCCTTGCTGCAAACCGAAAGCACTCAGGTCGGCGCGGCCATAGACGACAGAACGCTGACCGATACCCCCCTTGGCGGGTCGCGCATTTTTTCGTTTCTGGCGCGTCTTTCCACCGCGGTAGTTCCGGGTGAACCGAACTCGCGCGATGTGGCCGGCGGCGGATTCTCCGCCAACGGCGTGCGTTCGAACGGTCAGAACAACTTTTTGCTGAACGGTGTCGACAACAACGTCAACACCATCGACTTCATGAACCAGACCGCTTACACGGTAGGGCCTTCGGTGGAAGCGATCGGTCAAATGATTATTGAAACCAATGGCTACAACGCCGAGTACGGACGCGCCGCGGGCGGCGTGGTCAACGTCATTCTCAAATCGGGCACCAACCAACTGCACGGGAGCCTTTTTGAGATCCTGCAAAACCGCGATCTCGACGCGAACACTTGGACCAACAACCTGTCCGGCACGCCCAAAGGAACATTTGAGCAGAATCAGTTCGGTGCCACTGCCGGCGGCCCGATCATCAAGAACAGGCTCTTCATTTTCGGCGATTACCAGGGAACCCTCACTGCCGCTTCGGCGGGCATTGACGGCCTCGGCTTCGCCGGCCTGACCACCATTCCGACAGCGGCGGAGAAGCAGGGTAATTTCGCCAGCATCCTGGGCGCCGGCGCGACCAGCACGGATAGCAACGGCAACCCCATCAGCTTCCAGAAGGGCATGATCTACGACCCTCTATCGACGGTCGGCACGGCCGCGAATCCGATCTCCCGGACGCCGTTTCCCGGAAACATAATTCCGGCCAGCCGTATGGACCCCGCCATGACCAAGATCCTCCAGTTGTTCCCCGCCACTAACCAACCGATCCTTACCGGCAGCCAGCCGACGAACGACTACGCCTACAACGTGCCGGGTAACGCGAATGTGCACCAGGGTGACCTGCGCGTCGATTTCCGGCTTAGCAACAAGGACACCTTATTCGGCTCCACGAGCTGGTCGGACACCGGCAAGTCGCAGACATCGCCGCTCCCCGGAGTCCTCGACAACACCGGGCAAACGGGCGTTACGGAGTACGATCTGGCCCGCAACGGACAGATAAGCTACAGTCGAGTGTGGACTCCCACGGTGCTCACGGAAACCCGCCTCAGCTTTAGCCGCCTGGTAACATTCCGCGCCGACGCCGCCAACGCCACCGACGAGTTCCAGGCCTTCGGTATCGGCGGCTACGATCCGACTTCCACCTATGCCAATAACGGCGGGCTTCCGAAATTCTCCCCCAGCGGTTACACCTCGTTCGGCGCCGGTAACTGGACGCCCTGCCTGGAATACAGCAATGTTTTGGATCTTGTCCAGAACGTTATGATCAACAAAGGCACTCACGCTCTGAAAATGGGCTTCGAGTACCGCACGATCAGATTCCCGTTTTTCCAGGTGCAGGATCCTCACGGGCAGATCAGCTACTCGACCGCCGAAACCGCCTTCCCCTCCAATCAGTTGTCCTCTCTTGGACCGTCGGTTGGCAGCCTCACGGGCGACGCGCTGGCTTCAGCCTTGCTGGGTCAGGTGGATAACGCCGCCATTTCGACCACGCACTACATTGCGGACTACAAGGTGGCTATCGCGGGGTACGTGCAGGACGACTGGAGGCTCGCTCCGAAACTGACCGTCAACCTCGGCCTGCGCTACGAACTCTGGTCTCCGATCGGCGCTTGGGATCAGTCGAACTTCGATTTCCAGAATCAGACGCTTTATATCCCTAAGAACGGGAGTCAGAATGCGGCGTTACCCCCGAATTTTTCGACTTTGTTCCCGAACGTCACAGTGAATCGCGGGACAGTAAGCAACTATCTGATTCCATGGGACAAGAAGGACTTTGGCCCGCGTATCGGTCTCTCCTATCAGGTAGGAAATAAGACCGTGATCCGGGCCGGCTACGGGATTTTCTATGGCGGCGAGGAAAACCAGGGCGGTATGCTGAACCGCGGTTATAACGTCCCTGCCAACGAGACCGTGTCGATGGCCCGAAACAACGGCATATCCACTTACGTCGGCATTTCGGACCCGCTGTGCAACGGATGCGATTACATGCCGGGCGGGCTTCCGGGCGGGTTTCCGGCCAGTCCGTTCACTTTGAATGCTAAGATGTCGTTTAACACAATCCAGAACGACTTCGACAATCCTCTGGTGCATAAATGGAACTTCGTGGTGCAGCGCCAGTTGGGTTGGGATACGGCCATCGAGGTCGGTTACTTGGGGAATCACCAGGCTCATTCGTTGGGTTTTGGAAACCCCGATACCTACGCGAATATCGGGACAACCAATTCGGCGATCACTTCGTCGACCCAGATGGAAGTCGGGCCGGCGTGCCCGCCCCCGACCTGCCAGTCGGTTGGCAGCGGACTGTGGTTGTCCGCAAGCAACGGATATGGTAACTATGCCGCGGGCTCGGTGAAGATCGAAAAACGCTTCTCGCACGGTCTGCAGTTCCTCACGTCGTACACCTGGAGCCACGCACTGGCGAGCAACTTAACCCCGCTCAGTTGGTCGAATGGTTGGGGCATTCCCGACGATACCAACTGGAATTCCGGATATTCCAGCGCTCCGTGGGATATCAGGCACAGCTTTACGACCATGTTCAATTACGAGCTACCGTTCGGCAAGGGCAAGCAGTATGGTGCTCATATGAATTCCGTCGCGAATGCGATCGTGGGCAACTGGCACACCAACGGTATTCTGACGCTTCGCACGGGAGCGCCATACACCATTAGCGGCACCAGTTGCCAGGGCGTTTGGAGCCATTGCGCACCGGATACCGTTCCGGGATACATTGGAGACCAGGCGCCCGCCGGTGGGCGCAACCCGAACGAGTGGTTCGACATCAACGCGTACAAAGTTGCCGCGCCTCTCACGGGCGGTAACCTCGGCCTCAACTCTAACAACGGCCCACCTACCCGGACGCTCGACTTCTCCATCTTCAAGGATTTCGTCCTCAGTGAGCGCTTTAGGGTACAGCTCCGCGGGGAAGCGTTTAACCTCGCCAACACTCCGGTCTACAGCCAACCGGACAACAACCTGGGGGATTCGAAGGCGTTGGGCGGCAACGGGAAGTTCGGCATGATCACGAGCAGTGTGACCGGCACTGAGCGTCACATGCAGTTCGCACTCCGGATGACGTTCTGATGTTTTGCTCCTGGCTTGCGGAGGCAGGACCCCGGTGGGGAACTGGGGTCCTGCAGCGGGCTGTTGTGCGTATACTATAAACAGGACCCGGAGGTCCAAAATGGTGATTTCGGTTTATGCCTTCCGCAACAGCTCCTGCGTGGGCCCGGAACCAACCCCAGAAAGGTAATCATGGATAGACATAATATAGATCGCCGGAACTTCATGGTCGCGGGCGCGGGCGCGCTCGCGGCCGGCGCTCTCGTCGGCAGCGCGGCGGAAGCTCAGACCCAAACGCCCTCTAAAGCGAAGGCGCCGGCTCAGGCGAAAGCTCCGGCACAAGCCAAACCGGCATCGACAAAGAACATACTCAACTACAACCCGAACATGGAGTACCGGAGGCTAGGCAAAACCGGGCTCATGGTGTCCGCCGTTTCGCTGGGCGGACACTGGAAGCGGGTCGAAATAGAGCTCGGGAAGGACAAAACTCCCGCGCGTTATTCCGACATGGACTTTTCCTATCCCAAGATTCCCGGCTTCATGCAATCCCGAGACCGTGTTATGTCCCACTGCATCGAGGTCGGCATCAACTACCTCGATGCCATGGCGGCGCCCGAGGTTGTGGCCTACGGCCCACTCCTCAAGGGACGCCGGGACAAGTTCTACTTCGGCTATGCCTGGTGGCAGAAGGAGCCGCGCATTCCGCAATATCGCACCGCGGACAAGCTGGTGCAAGGTCTCGAGGAAAACCTCAAGGAGGCGGGACTCGATTACGTGGACATCTGGCGGATCGCGCTGCCCATGGAAGGCGTTCCGGACATGAGCGAGCTCCAGCGAGTGGAAGAGGCGACGATCCAAGGTCTGGCGAAGGCCAAGCAGCAGGGTAAGGCGCGGTTCACGGGTGTCTCGTCGCACAACCGCGTGTGGCTGAAGTCGCTGATCGAGGCCTACCCCAAACAGATCGAAGTGGTTCTGTTCCCTTACACCGCGGGTAGCAAGGAACTCCCCACCGACAGCCTGTTTGACGCCATCAAGGAGAACGACGTGGGCGCGTTCGGCATCAAACCGTTCGCGGACAATTCTCTGTTCGCGGGGACCAGCTTCCCCAACGACCCGCACGCCGCGGACGACGACCGGCGCGCACGTCTGGCATTGCGCTACATTCTCTCCAATCCCGCGATCACAGCGCCGATTCCCGGCCTGATTAACGTTCACCAGGTAGACAACGCGGTGGCGGCGATCCGCGAACGCCGGCAGTTGGACCTGAATGAGAAGGCCGAACTCGAGCGGGCCACACGCCAGATGTGGGCTCGGCTTAGCCCTGGGCACGAATGGCTCAGGGATTGGGAGTATGTCTGACGATGCGCTTAGCCGCCCAGGCTAAGAGCCCGTCCCAGAAACCGCTGTCACCCAGTACGTCCGCAAGTCCTGAGTATCTAGACATCTATGAGCGATAACGATCCTACGCCCAATCGCGACCTGACACGTCGCGATTTCGTGATGGCTGCCGGGAGTGTGGCGGCCGCAGGCGCGGCGAGCGCCTTTCCGTCCCCCGCCATTCAGAAGGTGAGCGCAGCCGGCAACCAGGTTCTTTACGGCGCCATCGGCACCGGCGCGCAAGGCAGTTACCTGCTGCACCACATGGGCGGCTTGCAGGGCTGCCGGTGTGCGGCAGTGTGCGACACCGATGGAGCGAACCTCAAGAAGGGTGTCGCCGCAGCCGGGACCAACCCTCAGGCCTACCAGGACTATCGGGAGCTGCTCGCGCGCAAGGACATCGATGCGGTGGTGATCGCCACTCCTCTATCCACGCATTTTCCCATCGCCAGGGATGCCCTGACGGCCGGCAAGCACGTTTTCTGCGAGCCGCCTCTGGTCTTCAAGCCGGAGGAAGTCCACGCGCTCCGGGCGTTGGCGGAAGAACGGCCCAAGCAGGTGATTCAGGCCGGCTTCGAGCGGCGCTACAGCAAGTTTTACCAGGTGGCGAAAATGATGGTCGCCAAGGGGCTGATCGGCAACGTCACGCACATTGCCGCGCAATGGCATCGCAACCCGGGCTGGCTCATCCCGCCGGACCCCGCCAGCGAACGGTACCGTTACTGGATGATTTTCCGGGAATACTCGGCCGGGCTGGCGGGCGAGTTGGGATCGCACCAGATCGATGTGGCCTGCTGGATGTTCAACGCCCAGCCGGAGTACGTGATTGGCATCGGCGGCCAGGAATTCGTCCGCGATGGCCGCGACATTGACGACAACATTCAGTTGCTGTATCGCTACCGAAGGGGGCAGAAGCTCATGTACAGCGCCATCAGCACCAACCAGCACCTGCCGCTGTTCGGCGGCCTGCGCGCCGAGTGCGGCGAGACCATCATGGGCACCGGGGGCACCATCGAGATCACGCTGGGGTCCGACAAAGAGCCTTGCATCGCGCTGTGGTACTACGAACCCCGCCCGCCGCTGGTGACGCGGGGGACCGGTTACGTGGAGCCGCCGGTGATTGGCGGCGCCACGCTGGGGAGCATGGGCAACGGCAGGAAAGGTTTCCCGCTGCTGCTCGAGAAGGACCAGTTTCAAGACGGCGAATCGTTCCTCGGAAGGGAATTGAAGTACGCCCGGCGCTGGCTCTACTCCCAGGGAGTGACTCTGCCGGAAGAAGATCGCAATCCCGTGGATGTGCAGATGGAAAGCTTCTTCGACTGCTGCCGCACGGGCGACACACCGAAGGCGGACATCGAGGCCGGCCTGGCCAACTCCACGGCCGTGATTCTCTCCAATCTCGCCATGGACCAGGAGCGCCGGGTTTACTTCAACGAGATCGAGAAGATGGGCCTGGACGCAGCTACGACCCCACATTGATCGTCTGTTGCAGCTTGACGTCGGCCGAGGAGGCGCCCACCATCAGGTTGACTTTCTCGTCCTCCACCACCCACTGTTTCTTCTGCTCATCCCAGTAGGCCAGGTCCTTCGCCTTGAGCGGGAACAGCAGGATCTTCGTCTCGCCCGCCTTCAGAGTGACCCGCTGGAAACCCTTGAGTTCCTTGATCGGCCGCTCGACCTTGGAGCCCATGTGCGCCACGTACAACTGAACCACCTCCTGGCCATCCCGTTTGCCGGTATTGTGAACGCTGACGGTGATGTTCATCTGGCCGTCTTTGGCCATATGCGAAGAGCTGGGGCGAAGGTTCGTGTAAGTGAACGTGGTGTAACTCAGCCCGTAGCCGAACGGATACAGCGGCTGACCCTTGAAGTACATGTACGTGCGGCCATCGCGGAGGTTGTAATCCATCATGGGCGGCAAATCGCTGAGCGACTTCACCCACGTCTGATTCGTACGCCCGGCGGGGTTGTAGTCGCCGAACAGAACGTCGGCCAGAGCGTTGCCTTCCTCCTGGCTGTTGTGGGCCATGTGCACGATGGCGGGCACATTCTCCTGGGCCCAGTTGATGGCGAACGGAAAGCTGGACTTGAGCACCACGATAGTCTTGGGATTGGCCTTGAATACGTCCTTGATCAACTGCTCCTGCGCGGGCTGCAGGTCGATGGACGTGCGGTCGATGCTTTCCTTGCCGTCGCTGGGATCGCACTTGCCCCCGAATGACATGGTCCCGCAGGTCGGGTGGTTGCCGATGACGACGATGGCCACATCGGAGGCCTTGGCCGCGTCCACCGCCGCGTTGTTGTCGTTGTTGAGGGCGAAGTTCACCTTGACCCCGGCGCCGACTTTGTTCTTGATTCCATCGAGGGGCGTAATCGCATAGGGGTACGCGCCGCTATACCAGTCCCAGTCAACGGCGTCGGACCGCTGGCCGACCACCGCGATGGACTTCAGCTTGGACTTGTCCAATGGCAGCAGGTTGTTCTGATTCTTCAAGAGCACGATCGACTCTTGCGTCACCTGGCGGGCCAACAGCTTGTTCTCTTCCCTCGTCGGGGGCTCCGGACCGTCTTTAATCTGTGTATAGGGCACCATCTCGGGAGGATCGAGCATTCCGAGCTTGATCATCACCCGGAAACTGCCTCGCTCGACCTGCTCGATCTCGGCCATGGTGATCAGGTTCTTCTGCACAGCCTGGGTGACATTGGCCTTATAGATGCCGTCGAGAAACTGGTTGATGCCCACTTTGATTGCGCCCGCCGCGGCCGTGGGCAGGTCCGGAAAGTAATTGTGAGCCCGGGCGTCCACCATGGCTCCGAGAGAGCCGGCATCCGTGGTGATGATGTTGTCCACCCCCCACTCCTTGATGGTGATATCCCTAATGATCGGCTGCGCGGTCATGGGAATGCCGTTCATCGCGTTGTAAGCAGCCATGTAAGAGCGGGCCCCCGCCTCCACGCCCATGCGGAACGGCACCGAGTAATACTCGCGCAAGAGCCGCTCGTCGAAGTTGGAGGACGAGCCCATCCGGCCGTTCTCATTGCTGTTAGCCAGGAAGTGCTTCATCAGGGCGGCGCTCTGCCAGTACTTGCGATCGTTGCCCTGGAGCCCTCTGACGAACGCGGCGGTCAGCGTGCCGTTCATAAACGCATCCTCGCCGAAGCACTCTTCATTTCTGCCCCAGCGGATGTCCCGGCCGAGGTCCGCGTTCGGCGCGCGGACAACCAGGGACTGAGAACCCCCGCGAGCGTATTTCGCGGTTTGGTTGAACCAGCGCGCTTCGTAACCTTCCACGGCGGCGGCCTTCTGAATAATCTCCGCGTCCCAGGTCTCCCCCAGCCCGATGGCCTGGGGGAAGGTGGTCGTCGGCGTGCCCTTGGGAGGTCTGCCGCGCGCCAGTCCATGCAGGCCTTCTCCCTGGTTGTAACCCTTGATCCCCAGGCGGTTCAGAGACGGACCCGGGCCGCCACGTCCGCCCAGGTAGTAATTGGCGCCAAGGACGTCGACCTTCTCCTCCGGGGTCAACAAGGAGATGATGTTGGTGACCCTTTCCTCAGTCGAGAGGTTGGGGTTCTGAAATGGATACTGGTACTGGGCAGGCGTCTGGGCAATGGCGGAGCCCATCGCGAGGCACAAAGCGCCCAACCATACGGTGACGTCTCTCATGGCAATTCCTCCGGCCGGCGAAAGGCGGAACCGGGACTTCCGCTTTGCTCTCGCGGCCACTAGCGATTATACTTCCAAGCACACCATTGGAGCTGTTTGTCCCAGCGCCGCTCACTTAGCTTTGTCTCGGAACGCTTTCAGCGTGACCCATGCCGCGGCGCGCGCCTTCTTGTTGGCTTCCGTCGCATCCGGCTGCTCTCCCGAGCGCATGAACCCGTGGGCCGCGCCTTCGTAGGTTGCGGTTTCGAAAAACTTGCCCGCCGCTTTCATCTGTTCCTGGGTGGCCGGAACGGTGCCGTTAATGCGCGCATCGGTCCCCGCGTAGAAACCGTAGACGGGAGCCTGGATGTTGGGGATGGCCTCCGGCGCCGGGCCGCTGCCGTAGCACACGAATGCCGCCGACAGATCTTTGCGGTTGGTGGCGAAGCGGAAGGATTGTCCGCCGCCCCACGAGAAGCCCACCACGCAAACCTTCCCGTTGCACGCGGGAAGCTTCTTGACATAGTCGGCCACGGCGTTGAGATCCGCCGTGATCTGGTCGGGCGGCAGTTTGTTGATGGCCGGGCCCACGCCGTCCGCCGGAAAATCCTTGGTGCCTCCGCCCTTCGGTCCCATACCCGACAGCAGGTCGGGAGCGATCGCCACATAGCCCGCTTCCGCAAACTCATCGGCGACGTCCTCCACCCAGTCGGTCATTCCGAAAATCTCGTGGATGACCACCATCGCCGGCGCCTTGCCCGGCAACTGCGGGTAAGCCACAAACGATTCCACGGACCTGCTGCCGTGCTTCACCGTCACCCGCTCGTGACGCCGCGGCGACTTGTCCACCGCCTGGCGCGCCCAATCCTGCGCGCCCAGGGAAGCCGCGCCCCAGCCGGTTGCGGCCACTCCCGTTGCGCTTCCTTCCAGAAACCGCCTTCTTGTAACCGTATCCATTTCCGATTTGCTCCTGTGCCGCTATTTTCGAACGGTTGGTCCTGAAAGCGCAAGACAAAAAATAGTTTCAGGCCCGCAACACTACCTGGCGGCGCAGCACTTCTTGAACTTCAGGCCGCTGCCGCAAGGGCAGGGATCGTTGCGGCCCACTTTGCCCGGCGCGGTGCGCGGCCCGGGCGTTTGCTCGCGCTCCCGGGACGTCATTCGCTCGATCGGTGCCCGGCTGTGCAGGAAGAAGCGCTTCAATCCCGCGCACAGGTAGTTGAGGCCCGCTTCGCCATCCGGCGTGCGGATGAAGCGGTACTTAGGGCATCCGCCATGGCACATGGCCAGCACTTCGCAGTCGCGGCAGTAACGCGGCAGCCCGTCCCGCTTGGCCTCGCCGAAATCCCGTTGCGCCGGGCTTTCCAGCAGTTCGCCCAGAGGCGTCTCGCGGATGTTGCCCAACCGGTGTTCGCGGTCCACGTAGTGATCGCACGGGAAGAAGTCGCCGTTATGTTCCACCACCGGGATCTGGCCGCAGGTTTCGCGGAACACGCATAACGAGTGCTCCATGCCGAGGGCCGGTCTGGCAGCCTCCTCGAAAGTTTGCACCGCCATCCGGTCCGTGTCCCGCGCGATCCATTCATCGAAGATCTTGCACAGAAAGGCTCCATAGGCCTCCGCCGGCGGGGTGTACGGGCCGACGCCGTCCGCGCTCTCCGGCGCGCGCTCCACAACTGGAAGAAAGCCCAGATACCCGCAGCCGATTTCCCGGAAAAACCGGTAGACGGTGAGCGGGTACCGGACGTTCAGGTTGTTCACCGTGCACACGATGTCGGTGGGAATCTCATGCTTGCGCAGCAGGTCGTATCCGCGCATCGTCTGCCGGTGAGTCGGCTGGCCGCCCCTGGTCACGCGGTATGCGTCGTGCAGTTCCGCCGGCCCGTCCAGGCTGAGACCCGCCTTGAACTCCTCGGCCGCCAGAAAACGGCACCATTCTTCGTCCAGCAGCACGCCATTGGTCTGGATGCCGTTCCGAATGCGCCAGCCGGCGGGCCTATGTTTGCGCTGAAGCTCGACGGCCTTTCGGAAGAAGTCCACGCCCAGAGTGGTGGGCTCTCCGCCGTGCCACGAGAAGGCAATCTCCGGCCCGGGCGCGGCCTCGATGTGCTGGACGATGTACTCTTCCAGCAGGCTTTCCGGCATCCGGAGCGCGCCGCTATCCGGATAGAGGCTGCGCTTGTCCCGGTAATAGCAGTATTGGCAATCGAGATTGCAGACGGCGCCGGCCGGCTTGACAAAGACCTGAAACTCCCGGGACGCCTTTCCCACAACTCCTCCTGCCGGCCGCGGCGCACGCTGGCCCGGACGCAGCACTCGCCATCCAGAGTAACAGAGAGCGCCGAACCCAGGCTGCCACCAGCTTGCCATCGACCCAAGAAGTGTTGTACACGTGTTGGTTTGTCTCCGATTGGAGGGACTCTTGGTAGATTTGGGAAAAACGCTCAATCCAGCCGTGAACCGCCGCACGGTATTCCGCGGGCTGGCCGGGTTTCTCGCCGGTTCGCCTCTGCTCCGCAGCCAGCAAGATCCGTTCCGCGATCACAGCCGCGTTCCGGCGCTTGGCGAGTTGCTCAACGCTTTCGACTTTGAGCCTGTGGCGTTCGCCAAGGTCACCCGACAGGCCTACGACTACGTGTCCTATGGCGTTGACGGGGAGTGGACGCTGCGCCGGAACCGGGAGGCCTTCGACTGGGTCGAACTGGTCCCGCGCGGGATCGCCGGCGGGGGCCCGGTCCAGACCGCATCGAACTTTCTGGGCATGAACCTGGCGTTTCCGATGCTCATCGCGCCCACCGCCCGCCACGGGTTGCTCAATGCGGATGCCGAGGCGGCCACCCACGCGGGCGCCACAGCCGCATCCAACACGCCGCTGATCGTGAGCAATAACGCCACCTTTCCCGTGGAGAAAATCGCGGCCGCGGCCACCGGCCCCTGGTGGTTCCAGCTCTACCCGCAGCAGGCATCCGATTACAACCGCCAGACGCTCGAGAAGGCTCAAGCGCTCGGCTGCCGCGCGATTGTCGTCACCGTGGACCAGCAGGCTTCCATCTACGAGCGCTCGACGCACGACCAGCACCTCGCTACCGCCGCGTCCCCCGTGCCCGTGCCGACTGTCTTAGGAGGGCCAGGAGGGCCGCGGCGGCCCCGCGCCAATCCGTATCGCGTTCAGGGAGGCAGGCTGTGGTACGAATGGTCGCTGATCGACGAGCTTCGCCGGATCGTCAAGGTTCCGCTGCTCGTCAAAGGCATCGCCACCGGGGAAGATGCGCGCCTGTGCCTGGAACACGGCGTGGATGCCATCTACCTGTCCAACCATGGCGGCCGGTCGCTGGACTACGGCCCTGCCACGCTCGAAGTGCTGCCGGAAATCGCCGATGCCGTCCAGGGCCGCATCCCCATTCTCTTCGACAGCGGCATACGCCGCGGTAGCGACATTCTGAAGGCTCTTGCGCTCGGCGCCAGCGCTATCGGCCTGGGCCGCGTGCCGCTCTGGGGTCTGGCCGCTTACGGCCCGCAGGGCGTCCAGAGAATTCTCGAAATCCTGCAAGCCGAACTGGTTCAGGCCATGGCCGCGACCGGCCGGCCCACGCTGGCTTCCATCGACAGAACCTTGGTAAGAACGGAGTTCCTATGAGCACTGCCCAGACATTGATCGGAGAACCGCCGGGCCGCATCGCTCCCGTCCGCGAGTTGGTCAACACGTTTGAGTTCGAGGCCATGGCGCAGCGCACCCTGAGCGCCACGGCCTTCGCCGAGATCGCTGGCAGCGATCGGAGCGCCATCGAGCGCATCACGTTCCGACCGCGCATGATGGTAAACACCACGCAGTTGGACCTGACCACCGAGCTTTTCGGCCAGCATCTGTTCGCGCCCATCCTGGTGGGTCCCGTTTCCGAGCAGAAGCGGTTTCACCCCGAGGGCGAGCTGGCCAGCGTGCGCGGCGCTTCCGCCGCGAAAACCGCGATGGTGGTTTCCAGCCGCGCCAGCTATACGTTCAAGGAGATCGCCGCCCAGCCGGCGGCCACGCTCTGGTATCAGGTTTACCCCGAGCCGGACGCGGACGCGCAGCGGCGCCGTATCGACGAGGCCGTCGATCTCGGCTGCAAGGCGTTATGCATCACCGTCGGCGGCACGGACTGGAGTGCCATCGACCGTTTGCGGCAGGGCCTCCGCGTCCCGGTTGTGCTCAAGGGCATCATGAGCCCGGAAGAGGCCCGCGCCGCCATCGGCAAGGGTATCGACGGCATTGTCGTTTCCAACTACACCCGCCAGGCTGTCAGCGGAATGGCGGCGCCCATCGAGGTGTTGCCCGCCATCGCCGAGGCGGTTGCCGGCAAAGTGCCCATCCTCATCGACGGCAGTTTCCGCCGCGGCGCGGACATCCTGAAGGCCCTGGCACTGGGCGCGCGCGCCGTCATGCTCGGTCGTCCGCCGCTTTGGGCGCTGGCGGCCTACGGCTCCGCTGGCGTCCAGACCATCCTGGAAATGCTGCAGACCGAACTGGCCCGCGACATGGCCATGTGCGGCAAGCCTAACCTGAAGGCGCTGGACCCTGGCCTGGTGAAGATTCACGCCCGAGGGCCCTCGCGGCCCTGAAAGAAGGGGCGCTCACGGTGGAAGGGGTCCCGGCACAGGGGAGGATGCCCGATTGGAAACAGTGCGAAGGCGAACTTGCCGGCGGGGAGTTCCCGCTCGACCAGCTTCTCGACGGCCGTGAAGGGAGTGCGGTCTTCCTCACCCGGTTTCGCTCGGGCAGGGCCGTCATCAAGCTCGTGCTCGCTGGGCAGGCGCAAGCCGCGGAGCTCGTGGAACGCTGGAATCGCGCCGCCAGCCTCTACCATCCTCACTTGGTCCGCATCTTGGCGGCCGGAACTTGCGCGCTGGCGGACACACCGCTGGCTTATCTCGTCATGGAGTACGCCGAGGAGAACCTTGCGGAAGTTCTCCGTGAACGCCCGCTCACCACGGACGAAACCCGCGAAATGCTGCAATCGGTCGCGGATGCACTGGCGTACCTGCACGGCCAGGGCCTGGTGCATGGCAATCTGAAGCCCTCGAATATTCTTGCCGTGGAAGACGCGGTGAAGATTTCCAGCGAGACGGTGTCGGCGGGCGATCCGGCCGCGGACATCCGGGCGCTGGGGGTAACGCTGGTACAGGCTTTGACGCAAGAAACGCCCGCCGTCACGCCCGGCGGCCAGGATGCCGCGGTTGACGCGTTACCCTTTCCCTTCCGGGAGATAGCGCAAAACTGCCTGCACCATGACCCCCGGCTTCGATGGTCCGCCGGTGACATCGGGGCCTGGCTTCGTTCGCCCGTGCGGCCTGGCTCGGCCCTCCCGGTGCGCGCCACACCGGTGGCGAAACCCGCGGCGGGGAAACCGGGGTTGCGGTATTACGTGGCAGCCGCCGTGCTCGTCGTGGGAGCGGCGATTGTCGCGGGCCTGGTGATCGATCGGACGGCTGCTCCCGTGCCATCGGCCGCCCCGCCGGCCGCCCTGCCTGTCCCGCCGGAGCGGCCAGCGGAGCCGCCGCATGGCACGCCGGTTGTACCGGATGGAATCACCCGCCGCGTGCTCCCCGACATTCCCGCCAAAGCCCGGAAGACGGTTAACGGCACGGCGACGGTGGTCGTCAGGGTCGCGGTGGATCCATCGGGAAATGTAACGGAGGCCAGGCTGGAACGCGGGGGCTCGCCTTATTTTGGCAGGCTGGCGCTGGAAGCCGCCCGGCATTGGCAATTCGCCCCAGTGGAGGGTGCCGGCCCGCGCCGCTGGATACTGCGTTTTGAGATCACGCGAACCGCCACCCAGGTCATCCCTGCCCCGGAGTAGAATGCACCCCGCCGCCTGGCCGGCTATCTCACAACCTTGTGCAATGCCGCGCAGGGCGCTATGGTGTTGTCAAATGAAACTTCGGTACCTGCTGCCCTGCGCCGTTGCGCTGCTGGGTCTCAGCCTGGCGGATGCCCAGTCCGTTTCCACCTCTTCCATTCCGCACCTCGAGAAGCGTGGCCAGGCCACCCAGTTGATCGTCGACGGCCGCCCGTTTCTGATCCTGGCTGGCGAGTTGTCCAATTCGGCTTCATCCAGCATGGAGTACATGGAGCCGTACTGGCCCAAGCTGGCCGCGGCCAACATGAATACGGTCCTGGCGGCGGTCACCTGGGAACTGATCGAACCGGAACCCGGCAAGTTTGACTTTGCGCTGGTGGACGGCGCCATCCGCGAGGCCCGCAGGAACCACCTGCGCCTGATCTTCATCTGGTTCGGAAGCTGGAAGAACGGTGAGTCCAGCTATACCCCGCTATGGGTGAAGAAGAATCAGAAACAACATCCGCTATTCCTGCCGGAGAGCGGGCAGGTTATCACCTACCTTTCGGTTTTCAAGGAAGCCAACTGGAAGGCGGACGCCAACGCGTTTGCCGCGCTCATGCGCCACATCCGCGAAGTGGATGGCGACGCCCACACCGTGATCATGATGCAGGTGGAGAACGAGGTGGGCTGCCCGGGAGCCACCCGCGACCAGGTGCCCGAGGCCAAGGCCGCCTTCAACGCCCCGGTGCCCAGGCAACTCATGGACTACATGGTGAAGAACAAGGAGAACCTGGTCTCCGAATTCCGCCAGTATTGGGAAGCGGCCGGAGGCAAAACCTCCGGGACGTGGGCGGAAGTATTCGGCAACCAGCCCATGACCAACGAGATCTTCATGGCCTGGTATTACGCACTTTACGTCGACCAGGTGGCTCGAGCCGGAAAGGCCGAGTATCCGCTGCCCATGTTCATCAATGTGGACCTGGGCGAGGCCATCGGCCAGTATTCGAGCGGCGGAGCGCTGCCCATCAAGTTGAATGTGTGGCAGCAGGGCGCGCCGGCCATCGACATCATCGGCCCCGATATCTATCTGCCGAACTTCGCGGAATGGTGCGCGCGCTACGACCGGTCCGGAAATCCAATGTGGATTCCAGAAACCCGTGCCGATGCCGCGAATGCCTTCTTCGCCATTGGAAACCACGCCGCCATGGGGATCTCGCCCTTCGGCATCGAGCGCCAGGCGGACGCTTCCACGCCCTTGGCCCAGGCGTACGGATTGCTGGCCCAGGCGGCCCCTGAGATTCTGGAGGCGCAAGCCAAAGGCGCCATCAAAGCGGTCTCGCTGAACGCCCAGCACTCCGCGGAAACGGTGAAACTGGGCAACTACACGTTTGCATTTTCGGTGGGGAGAATGCGGCGGCCGGCGCCACCCACAACGCCTGCGCCCGCGGGGACAGCGCCGGCCGGGGGCGGCCCAGGCGGATTCGGCGGCGGCAATGCGGAGACATCCTCGTACGCCATCGTGATTTCCACCGGACCCGACGACTACGTGATTCTGGGCAGCGGGTTGCAAGCCACGTTCACTGGCCCCGGACCCTCGCCGGCTGCGGTTGCCAAGCTGGAAGAAGGCGCGTACGTGGACGGACGCTGGGTGCCGGGACGCCGCCTCAACGGCGACGACATCATGCTAAATTACGACGCCCCCAACAAGGCCATCAAGAACGAGTCCGGGCAAGGTTTTCGACTGGCGGCCGGCGCTCCCAAAGCGCTTCACTTGCAGATTTACGGTTACTGATGACCAGGCGCTAAGGTGGTGGCGCTAAACGGGAATCGAAGCCATCCTCACCGATAGCGGTATAGGGTCACGCGCTGGATGCCCCTCGCACGCAGCATCAGGTATTGCCCCTCATCGCTGTCGTCGCCGGCCAGCCCACGCCCGGGAACCCAGCGGCCGTTAACAAAAGTGCCTTCTTCCACAACGTCCAGCCCGGCCAGTGGGGGCCCCGGTGTGCTGGGAGAAAAGCTGACGGTTACTCCGCTGCCCGCCGCGAAGTACTCGTCCGACCCGGTCGCAATGAAAAGTGCCGCCGCGGGGGGCGGGGTTCCCTGTGGTGCCTCCCCAGTTGCTCTTCGGGAGCTCAAGAACGCGACCTCCAGCGTGTAATTCCCTACCTGGATCTTTTGAGGCGGGTCGCTCGGCCCCCGCAGCAGGACAGTATACACCCAGCTATCCCCACCACGGCTCGCCGGGCGGCAAAGTGGCTTTCAAGTAATCCAGGTTGAGGTCCAGACCAAGGCCGGGCAGGGAGGAGACCTTCATCTTGCCGTTCGCGATCACTGGGGCATTGCTGGCCGCCGCCTTGGGTTTGTCGGAGCCGCGAGCGCACTCTATCCTGGGACAGTTGTGGACGGCTGCCGCGAACTGCTGGCAAGCCATATTCAATAACAGGCCGCTGACGTTGTGCAGGGCGATGGGCATACGGTAGGCGCTGGCGAAGTCGGCGATCATCTTGACTGCCGTAATGCCACCCGAGTCGATCATGTCGGGTTGGAGGCAATCCACGGCGTGATTCTGGATGAAAGGAAGGGCGCCTTCCAGAAGCTCTATATCCTCTCCCGTGAGAATAGGGACACGCGTAGTGCGCCGCAACGCCAGCCATGAATCGGAATAGAGCGGAGCTATGGGGTCTTCAAAGTAGAGCGGCTTGATGTGCTCCACCACCGCCGCCACCTGGACCGCGCTGGGCCAGTCCAGTTCATTGTGGCCATGTACGATGATGTCGATGTCCGGGCCGAAGCTCTCGCGCGCCAGGTCGTAGCACAACTGGACCTTGCGCACTTCCAACGGTCCGAGGCTGGGAACAAACTGTCGGGCAGTCACGCCTAGCGCGTCGTTCAGGTCGACTTTGAAGGCTTTGAAGCCGGAGGGGTAGTCCACCAGTTCCTTAGCCCGGTCACGCCATTCTTCTTTGCTCCAGAAGTTCCCCGTGTGCCCACAGTGGGAATAGAGCGGGATCTCCTCCCGGAAGTTCCCTCCCAGAAGTTTGGAAACGGGTACGTCCAGTATCTTCCCCGCCAGATCCCATAGCGCGATGTCGACCCCGCTCAACACACGAACGTGCCGGTCGCGCTGGGCATACGCATAGAAGAGGTTGTGAAAGTGCACCTTAATCGCGAGCGGGTCTTTACCGACAAGGCCCAGTCCTTCATTCGAGCCTCTACCGCCCCCTACTTCCTTGAGAATCTCTCTGGCCAACGGGCCGCTCCCGTGGCAGGGACCGTAGCCGACAAGACCGGCATCGGTCTCAATCTTGATGATCGTTCCGGTGTCGCCGGTTTGCATGGCCTTGACGGCCGTGATCCTGATCTGGTTCCTGGCTGGAGCGGCCAGCGCCTCAAAGTGGGCCAGAGAGGCGCCGACTGGCAGTGCCAGGGATGCCTGGAGAAAATTGCGTCGTGTAATGTTCATGATGACCTCCGTGGTCAGTTAGCGGTTCACCTGTTGACCGTGACGGCTTTGCCGGAATAAGGCACAACCTTGTCCGGCCGGGCGGCCGGCGCCACGCCGCTTCCCTTCCCCGGCCCTACAAACGTGACGCGGAATGTGCGCGATTCGATCATCCCCGGGAAGCTGCCCTTGCGCTCCCCGATGGTGAGTTGCTTTGAGGTGTCGTTCCAGTGGATGGGAATGACGGCGTAGGCGCCCTTCTCGTAGTTGTAGTTGTCGTTCTCGTCTTCGTAAAGCGTGAAGTCGCCGTCGGCGCCAGGGTAGACGCGCAGCTCGATGGGGTCGGCGGGCTTTTCCGTCGCATATTCCACGTCCGGCCCCAGGGGAACGATGGACCCGGCGCGGACGTAAAGCGGGATGCGATCGAGCGGAGCCGCGGCGTCAACCATCTTGCCGCCGGCGAGGGAACTGCCCGTCCAGAAGTCGTACCAGCCGGAGACGGGCAAGTAAAGACGCCGCGTAGTGGCGCCCTGCTCGGTGACCGGATTGACCAGGATCGCCGGTCCGAACATAAACTGGTCCCCGATGTTCAGAACCTTGGCGTCGGTGCGGAAATCCATGACCAGGGCGCGCATGGGAGTGTAGCTCTCGTTGGTGGTCTTCCAGGCGACGGAGTAAATGTATGGCATGAGCCGGTAGCGCAGGCGGTCGAAGGCCGTGAGGATCTTCTGCGCCTCCGGGCCGTAGGACCATAGCTCGTTGTGGCTGGGGGCGCGCGTTCCTTTGGTGTCCACCACGATGGCCACCGCTTCGGGGCCCCAGGCGGACAACTCCGCCGGATCCGTGGAGCGCGTTCCATGCACCCGGAAAATGGGGCAGAAGCTTCCGTACTGAAACCAGCGCACGAACAACTCCCGGTAGGCCGGATCATCCGGGTTGCCGAGAAAGAACCCGCCGATATCGGTTGTCCAGTAAGGAATTCCGGAAAGGGAGAAATTCAGCCCGGCCGGGACCTGGTGCTTGAAGGACTCGAACTCGGACTTCACGTCGCCCGACCAGGCAGCCGCGCCGTACCGCTGAATGCCTGCAAAGGCCGAGCGGGTAAGAATGAAGACCCGTTTCCGGTCCGTCTCGTTTCGCTGCGCCTGGTATACGCCGCCGACATGCATGAGCGGGAACATGTTCGCGTACCGTGCGCCGCTGCCGATGGCGGTTTGATCGCGCGTGAGAATGTTCTCTTCGCGTCCCGACGTCTCGGGCTCGTCGGTGTCGAGCCACCAGGCATCCACGCCGATTTTGAAAAGGGCGTTGTCCATCAGGCGCCAGTACTCGGCGCGGGCTTCCGGGTTCATGGCATCGTAGAGCGCCATACCGGCCGGAAACGTTCCGGCCACCACCCTGCGATCGAGGAAAAACTTGCGTTTATCCATCTCGTCGTAGACCGCGGAGCCGGGATGGAAGAAGGGCCAGGTTGAAATCATCAGGTGGAAGTTGTGGCCATGAAGATCGTCGACCATGGCCTTCGGATCGGGGTAGTTCTTATTGAACCGGAACGAACCCATGGTGTCCCACCAGAACCAATCCTGCACGATGTTGTCGACCGGGATGTGCATCTGGCGGTACTGGTGAGCCACGCTCAACAACTCCTGTTGGGAGCGGTAGCGGTTCTTGGACTGCCAGAAGCCGTAAGCCCACTTCCCGAACATAGGGGCCGAGCCCGTCAGGTCCCGGTAGCCGGCGATGATGTTGTCAAACTCCGGCCCGTAAATGAAGTAGTAGTCGATGGCGTCCGCCACTTCCGAACTCAGGTACAGGCCCTGCACGAAGCGGGCATTGAACCGGCTTCTGGACGTGTTGTTCCAAAACAGTCCATAGCCGTTGGTCGATACCATCAGCGGAACGGCAATGACCGTGTTGTCCTGCGAGAGGTCCACGGATTCGCCGCGGTAGTTCCAGACTCCGGCCTGCTGCTGCCCGAGGCCGTAGAACCCCTCCTTGGAAGCGTAGATGGAGAAGGAAAGCTCCGCGTGCCAGGTGTCCTCGCCGTTGACCATGGCGGGAGTCATGTTCCGCGAACCTTCCTGCAACAGGCGCTTGCCCGCGGCGTCGCGGTACACGATGGCGCCGTCGGCGCGGTTCACCGTCACCCGCAGACGCGAGGTAACCAGGGAGACTTCACTACCCGTGGACTCCATCTTCCACTGGACGGCCGGCCACAAGGTCTTGGTGACGACATACTCCGGGCGGCTGGGGAGGTTGGAAGTGGGCGAATACCGCGCGTGGATGATGGAATCGGAGCACACCTCGATCCGCAACGCGCCCACCCGCATCTCAAACCGGACGCCATCGGCCTCCTGATGGACGCCGGTCACCGGATTCAGCGGATTCCACTGGGCGCAGGCTCCGCCGGCGAACAACGGCACCAGAAGCCATGGCAGGCGGAGAAGAGCGCGCTTTGCTGTCAAGATCGGATACATGCCTCCTAATTATATGGCGGCGCCATGCCGATTGCGCGGAGAGTACCGAACTTATCGGTACCGGTACAACGTCACGCGCTGGATGGCGCGTTCGCCGAACGCCAGGCGTACGCCGCTGCCGGACTGGTTCGGGGGAGGGTCGGATGAATACATGGAATCGTCGCCCCCGAGCAAATGCGTCACCACCCACTTGCCGTTGTTGTCAAACCGGCCCGCTTCCTGCTCAGCCAGACCGGCAATCGGCGGCCCCGGCGTGTCCGGCGTGAAAGTCATCGTCACATTATTTCCCGCGAGCAGGTACTCATCCGGACCGACCGCCATGAACAGACCGTAGCCGATCAGGTCGGGAACGACATTCTGCTGGCCGCGACCGCGTGGCAACCCCACGTTCAAGATGTAGTTCCCCAATTTCACCTGTGCGTCCGGTGTCTGCTTGTCCACCGCCACTCCCGCAATCGTGCCGCTGCTCTGGTGCTCCAGGATCTGAGGAGCGATTTGGGAAAGGGTCAAGAACGCCTGTGAAAGCGCCTTCTCTTCGTATTCGGGAGGTAGCGGCGGGAGTGGCTTGGTAGAGCCGGGCCCGCCGAACCCCACCAGCTTTTTTGGCGAATCCATGCCCGGCCGATTCACCCCGTTCGGGAAGTGGATGCCCGTCTGTGTGAACCACTGCAGCAAGCCGTCGTTACCCATCCCGGAATAACCGATGGCGCGCTGCTGACCGATGGCATAGAAGGCATGGGCGGCGCCAATTTCGCCGTCCGTCGCTTCGACCGTGAAGAACGGCTTGCCGGAGCGCGTGTACCGTGTGGTCAACTCGACGATGTGATTCGCGGCGCCCTGGCCCCCCATGTAAGCATCGGGGCAGTACATGTCCACCTGCGGAGCGCCCGCTTTCCATATGTCCTGCACGTGGTCGAACGCCTCGCCGCGCGGACCCCTCCCCCAGCCTACAGTTCCCCACTGATTCACGAACATGGGGATCGGGTGTTCCTTCTTGCCGGCCTCCGCGACGCGATTGATATAGCGCGCATAGCTCCAGGCCATGAAGATCTCGTCCGTGTTCGGACCCTTGCCGAATACCTCTTCCCACGTCCCCGAGGTTTTGAAGCCAGTCCCTTCCCAGACCTTGCGGAGATCCGGATGCAACTCATCTTTATGCTTCTGGAGGTAATCCATAAGCTCGGCCGGGACGGGCGCCGCAAATGCTTTGTTGGCCAGATCGGACCGGTCCCGCGAGTCGCCGAAAGTGCCAATTTCATTCTCCACTTGAACCAGGATCACGCGGTGCGTCCGGTCCACTTCGCGGATATGGCGCATCAGGGCCGCAAACGCGCGGGCATCGGCTTCCCAGTTGTTCTGGCTCAAGGCGGAGAGGGCTTCGGCGGTTTGGCCGTCCCTGACTTGTGAGCGCGGGAAGCGATCCTGGTCAGCCTTCACCCAGGTGGGCGCGAAGCTGGAGACGCCGTTTTTCCAGCTTCCGAACCACACCAGGACGATGCGCTGGCCGATCTGCCGGGCGTCCTCGATCACCGCATCCGGGATCCGGAAGTCGTACTTGCCTTGCTGGGGCTCGATCCAGTTCCAGCCCACGGCAATCGCTGCGGTGTTCTGGTGCGTCTCGGCCAGCGCCGACAATATGTACCGCAAGTACTCGAGGTTGGATCCCGCGCTGGTTGGCGGTTCCGCGCCCAGAACGAGGAAAGGTTTCCCGTCGACGATCAACTGAGTGGCCAGGCCGCGCTTCTCCAGATGGGGAACGGCCGAATCCGCGGGTCTGGTTTGCGCATACGCCGCGGAGATTGCCAGGGCGCAGAGCACGGCGCCGCCGGTTCGAATCGAAAGTATCATGATGTTTCTCCCTATTGCCATCCCAGCTGGGCATAACGCCCGCCGAAACGTCACGGAAGCCCAGGCGGGCCGTAACGCCGGACGAACTAACTTAGCCAGGACTTCCATTTGCCGTCCTGGCCCGGTGTCGATTATACATCCGACCGCTTACACGACGGACTGGCGCCGTTCGACTGAGGCCAGGGTGGGCGAAGCGCCGGACCACCCTGGCGTTCCAAAAGGGCGATTAGAACGTCAGCCGGGCGCCGAGTTGGATGGCCCGGCCAGCGACGCTGGTGCCTGTAATGATACCAGCGTTGGGCGACCCGATACTGGCGTTCGGGTTGCTGAAGCTCGGGTGGTTGATCACGTTGGTCGCGTCTATGCGGAACTGGATCTTGCCACGTTCGAGCTTGGGGACGCCGAAGTTCTTGGCCAGCGCGAAATCAATATCCGACATCATGGGCCCGAACAGGATGTTCCTGCCGGCATTCCCGAAGGTGAACGGGGCCGGTTGAGCGAAGGCCGCCAGGTTGAACCAATCGTGGGTGGTGGGATTCGATATGCCGGTGCTTCCAACAATGTTGGGATACCAACTGCCCGACAGCGCTCCACTCAAGTTGGCTGTGCCCATCGTGGGGGTGAACGGACTGCCGGACTCGGCCAGGAAGATCGTGGATGCCTGCCATCCGCCAAAGAACCAGTCGAGCGGGCCCCCGCCTTTGAGCAGCTTCAGACCCTTGCCGATGGGGAGCTGGTAGACCACGTCGCCCTTGAACATCTGCGCGCGGTTCAGGTTGGAATAACCGTAGTTGACGCCCGGGAGGTAGGCGTTCTGGTAAAGCTGCGAGCCGGCGTTTCCGCTCCAACCGGCGGAATCCTGTTCGTCCAGCATCTTCGACAAGGTATAGTTCACATCGAAGCTCAGTCCCGCGGAGAAGCGTTTCCTAAGCGACAGTTGCATCGAGTCGTAGTTGGAAATCGCCACGTAGCGGTCACCGGAAATCGTCAGGAACTGCGGATAGGGCCGCTCGTTCTGCGGGTTTCCCACCCCCAGCAAACTATAAGGCACCTGATTGATATCGACCGGCCATGACAGGTTGTTTGTGTGATTGCCAGTGTATGCCCCTTCGGCCACCATACCGCCGGGGAGTTGTCGCTGAATACTGATCGACCACTGGTAATTCCGCACGACGGGGGTGTGATAGGGGTAATAACCCACACTGTGGCCGTTGTAGGAGGCGGGCGACTTGGAGGCCGGCTCGTAGTTCAAGGGAGGGTTGGAACTGGAGAAGAGAAAAATGGGTTCGGTCTGCGTGGATTCAGCCAGCGAACCGGTGGAACTGGCACCGACACCCTCGGCGTTGTCGAAGTAGGTATTTCCGCTCCAGTTGTAACTATAGATGCCCATGCCGCCGCGCACCACCCAGTTCGCCTTGGGATTCCACGAAAAACCCACTCGCGGAAGGAAAATGTCGTTGACCTGAGCCTGCACGGAATTGCGCCCATTGTTAGGTGCGTACCACATCGCGCCCAGAGTGTTGGTGGCCGGGTTCAGGATGGTAGGGTCAAACTCACCCAACTGGTTATGGATCTCGTGCCAGCCGCCCTGGATCTGGTAGCGGAGACCGAGGTTCACCGTGAAGTTCGGCAGGACCTTGAAGTCATCTTGAACGAAAAACTGGGGCTGATACTCGCGCATCCCATTGATGGGGCTATTGGTCGCGTTCCAGTTATCCACCTGACCGAGGAGAAAGTCCGCATAGCCGAGTCCGCCAGCGGTAAACGGCGCCTTAGTGGTAAATACTCCGCTGAAAAAGAAGTTCCCGGCTTGGATGTATTGAGCGGCAGTGACGTTGTCCTGATAGGCCAGAAGCTCCGCACCGAAGTGGAGGATGTGCTTGCCGCGAATCCAAGTAACCGTGTCGGAAAAGTCCTCGCCGTTTTGGGTGGTGCGGTCATTGTACCCCCCGCCGAGGCTGGTTGCGCCGACTGGACCGTTGATGCTCACCTGCGGAAAGGCGTTCGCCTCCGCATAGGTCCAGCCGAGTTTTTCCGGGTAGTTCGCTCCGACGTCTTCGTTAATGGATCCCAGCCGCTCGCGAACGTAGCCCAGGCGGACTTCATTCACCAGCGTTGGAGTAGCGTTCCACACGTCCGAAAGCTGGGAGGACAGAGCGAGCTGGGTGTAAGGAAAGCAGCTTATGGGGCATGTCGGATCGTAGCTAAAAATAGACTGAGTTGTTGGCGCGATCGTGGCCGTCAGGCGGTTCCGGTCCGTGATATCGTAGTCGGCCCTTCCGAAGTACTTCAGATAGTTATTTGGAAAGGGAACGGGGAATAAGAGATTGTTCGCATAACCCGGCAGGTTCGGCGTGGGAAAGTATTTCTGAACCGCTAGGGCCAGCGGGTCCATTCTGTTCGCCGGTATCACATTGCCGGGAAATGGTGTGCGCGAGCCGTTCACCAAGGTGTTGGGGTCGTAGATGGTCGGGAAGATCGGGTTGGAGAAGTTCCCGGCCAGCATGTCCGAGGTGGGATACGTATAGTAGCTATACGAGTAACCATCAGTTAGCTCCTTTTCGAAATTGAAGTAGAAAAAGAGCTTGTCTTTGCGGACGGGCCCTGCCACTGAGCCGCCGAAGTCATTGAATCTGCTGATGGGGACTTTGGGAGAGAAAAAGCTCCGCGCGTTCAAGACATTGTTCTGGAAATATTCGTAGAGGGACCCATGCAACTGGTTCGTGCCGCTCTTGCTGATCTGGTTGTAAACCGCGGCTCCGGAGCCGTATTGCGCGGAGAAAGTGGACGTCACGATCTCCACTTCGGAGATGGCTTCGAAGTTCGTCGTGTCCACGTTAGCGCTTTCAGGAAGCGTGGTCGAGGCGCCATCGGCCTGGAAACTGGCGTAGTACGGCATCGCGCCATTCACGGTAAGGTCACCGCCCGTACCGGTTACACCGGGCAGCATTTTGGTGAAGTTTCTCCAGTCCCGTGTGACGTTGGGCAACTCCGTCAGGGTCTGCTTCTCGAAATCGGTCGACTGCTCGGCGGACTCCGTTTCCAGCAAAGGAGCTTCCCCGGTGACGTCCACCTTCTGCTGGGAAGCTCCAAGGGCCAAGTGTCCATCGACCGTGATGGGCGCACCGACCTGGAGAGTAATGCCGTCGCGCACCAGCGTGGTGAATCCCTCCTTGGAAAACGTGATACGATACGTGCCCGCGAGAATGGAAACCGTATCGTAGAGGCCGTCAACGTTGGTGTAGTAATCCCTCGATACACCGGTATCCACGTTGAGAACCGTGACCTTGGCATTGGGCACGCGGGCGCCCGTCGGATCGGTGACGGTGCCGCGAATGTCGCCGGAATTGGTGCTCTGCGCGAGGCCCAGACCGGCCAGGCACAGGATTGCGGTAGGAAGCCCGAGCATGCGCATCGATACCCGGCCCCATGATTTGACTTTCTGTGTTGGAAACACGTGAGACTTCATGACCTGACAACCTCCCATGTCGGATTCGCGCGGTTCGAACCCGGAGCGGTTCTCCCAAACCGCACAACCCATTGACGCAATTATACAACCGCTTCATGTCAGGTGTCAAGACCCCATCATAATGAGAACTTAGGATTCACTTATCGCATTCAAGGCAATGAGTCTATTCCTCCTTGCGCAGTTATCGCGACTTAGGTGTGATCTTAATGACACAAGTGTTCCCAAACGGCAACAACTCTGGAACCGCACTATGGCCCTTCTCTTCGATGGCGATTAGTGGCCGCGTTCCCAGCAGCGGCTGGATGAAGGAGCCGTCCTGTTGGCTTATCGGTACCGGTACAACGTCACGCGCTGGATGGCGCGTTCGCCCCACGAAAGGCGTACCACGCTGTCGGAGGAATCGTCGCCACCGAGGAAATGCGTCGCCACCCACTTGCCGTTGTTGTCAAACCGGCCCGCTTCCTGCTCGCCCAGACCGGCAATCGGCGGCCCCGGCGTGTCCGGCGTGAATGTGATCATCACATTATTGCCCGCCACCAGGTACTCGTCCGGGCCGACGGCCATGAATACGCCATAGCCGATCAGGTCGGGAACGACATTCTGCTGGCCGCGGCCGCGCGGCAACCCCACGTTCAAGATATAGTTCCCCAATTTCACCTTCTCGTCCGGTGTTTGCTTGTCCACCGCCACTCCCGCAATGGTGCCTTTGCTTTGGTGCTCCAGGATCTGAGGAGCGATTTGGGAAAGGGTCAAGAATGCCTGTGAGAGCGCCTTGGCTTCGTATTCGGAAGGCACCGGCGGGAGTGGCTTGCTAGAGCCGGGCCCGCCAAACCCAAACAGCCGTGTGGGCGAATCCATGCCCGCCGGGGTATGCCATGCCGGCGAATTGATACCCGTCTTTGTGAACCAATCCAGCAAGCCGTCGTTACCCATCCCGGAATAACCGATGGCGCGCTGCCCACCAATGGCATAGAAGGCATGGGCGGCGCCAATTTCGCCGTCCGCCGCTTCGACAGTGAAGAACGGATTGTCGGGGCGGGCGTACCGTTTGGTAATATCCACTATGTGATTCGCGGCGCCCTGGCGCCCCATGTAAGCATCGGGGCAGGACATGTCCACCGCCGGAGCGCCCGCTTTCCATATGTCGAGCACGTGGTCTATCGCCTCGCCACGCGGACTACGCCCCCAGCCTTGAGTGCCCCAGACATTCACGAACATGGGGATCGGGTACTCCTTCTTGCCGGCCTCCGCGACGTGATTGATATAGCGCGCATAGTTCCAGGCCATGAAGATCTCGTCCGCCTGCGGACCCTTGCCGAATACCTCTTCCCACGTCCCAGAGGTCTTGAAACCAGCCCCCTCCCAGACTTTGCGTAACTCCGCATGTAACTCATCCTTGTGCTTCTGGAGGTAATCCATAAGCTCGGCCGGGACGCGCGCCGCAAATGCTTTGTTGGCAAGTTCGGACTTATCCCGCGAGTCGTGGTTAATACCGATTTCATTCTCCACTTGCACCAGGATCACGCGGTGCGTCCGGTCCACTTCGCGGATATGGCGCATCAGGGCCGCAAACGCGCGGGCATCCGCCTGCCAGTTGTTCTCGTTCAAGGTGGAGAGACATTCGACGCTCCTGCCCTGCCCGACTTGTGCGCGCGGGAAGCGATCCTGGTCGGCCTTCACCCAGAGGGGCACGAAGCCAGAGTCACCGTTTTTCCAGCTTCCGAACCACACCAGGACGATGCGCTGGCCGATCTGCCGGGCGTCCTCGATCATGGCATCCGGGATCCGGAAGTCGTACTTGCCTGGCTGGGGCTCGATCCAGTTCCAGCCCACGGCAATCGCCGCGGTGTTCTGGTGCGTGTCGGCCTGCACCTGCAACATGTACCGCAGGTATACGAGGTTGGATGGTCCGCTGGTGGGTGGTTCCGCGCCCAGAATGAGAAACGGTTTCCCGTCGACGATCAACTGCGTGGCCAGGCCGCGCTTCTCCAGATGGGGAACGGCCGAATCCGCGGGTCTGGTTTGCGCATACGCCGCGGAGATTGCCAGGGCGCAGACCACGGCGCCGCCGGTTCGAATCGAAAGTATCATGATGTTTCTCCCTATTGCCATCCCGGCTGGGCATAACGCCCGCGAAACGTCACGGAAGCCCAGGCGGGCCGTGACGCCGGACGAACTAACTTAGCCAGGATTTCCATCTGCCGTCCTGGCCCGCTGTCGATTATACATCCAACAGCCTCTCTTGGATTTGCTTCTCTCGTTTCTCCCAATCCCGAACGGCTCCGGCGGCCCACTGCCGGCTATGTGGCTGACGCCGTTGTCCACAACTTTTTCGTTGTAAATGCCGCTTGGAATGTGGAGTGTACCGGTGTACACTATGACAATACCTGTAACTCTGGCAACCGTGGAATGGCATCCAAGCATGGCGCAACGGGTGAGCGTCGAGCCACCACGCCCTCGGGCGGACTCTTCGGGGAGTTCTTTACCTCAGAAAAGAGTTTGACGTTCGACAAGAACAGCTTGATCGACGGCCGCGCGCGCCGCCTGTTCGATCTGACGCGCCGCGCCTGCGAAGCCGGCGTGTATCCCTACCAACTGCCGCTGGAAGGCAGGTCCGGGCCGTGGATCGAGGCCGAAGGGCGCCGGATGCTGATGTTGTCGTCCTACGACTATCTCGGCCTGATCGGTGACGAACGCGTGGATGCGGCCGCCATCGAGGCGGTGCGGAAGTACGGCACCGGGACGGGCGGCGTGCGCCTGCTGACCGGCACTATCGACCTGCATCACGAGATGGAGCGCGAGCTGGCGGCGTTCAAGGGGACCAGCGCCGCCATCACCTTCAGCTCGGGCTATCTGGCCAACCTGGCGGCAGTAGCGTCGGTGCTGTCGCCGATGGACAGCGTGGTCATGGATGCGCTGGCGCACCGCAGCCTGGCGGACGCGTGCAAACTGGCCGGCGTAACCGTTCGCCGCTACCTGCACAACGACTGCGCCTCGTTGCGCAAAGAACTGGAATCCGGCCGGCACTCCGGGCGGACACTGATTGTGGCAGACGGCGTGTTCTCGATGGAGGGCGACATCTGCATCCTGCCGGAGCTGATCGCCATCAAGAAGGAATTCGGCTGCTGTCTGCTGGTGGACGAGGCCCACGCCCTGGGCGTCATCGGACCTGGCGGCCGCGGCACCGATGAGCACTTCGGTGTTTCCGCCGACGAGGTGGACATGTGGACCGGCTCGTTGGCCAAGGGGATTCCGTCCAACGGCGGTTTCATCGCCGCCTCGCAGGAGCTGTGCATCTACCTGCAGCACGCCGCCGCCCCGTTCATCTTCTCAGGCGCACTGTGTCCCGCGGCGGTAGGTGCTATCCGCGCGGCGCTGGCGATTCTGCGCAGCGAGCCGGAGCGGGTGGAACGGGTGCAACGCAACGCCCGCTTCCTGCGCGAGGGCTTGCGCGAGCTCGGCTACAACACCGGCAGGTCGGAAACGGCGGTGATTCCGGTGGTGCTCGGGGATGACGCCACCACCGCGTTCTTTGCCGGAAGGATGCGGGAACTGGGCGTCATGGCCACGCCCGTTATGTTCCCGGCGGTGGCTCAGGGCATTGCGCGGTTGCGTTTATGCGTGACCGCGGCGCACTCCTCCGGGGATCTGGAATTCGCGCTGGAGATTTTTCGCCGGCTGCGCGACACCGTGGGCCCCAGGTAGCTCTCTTATGACCGCGCTGGTCACGGGCGCGAGCGGATTCCTGGGCGGCCGGCTGGTGCAGGTGCTGGCGGCGGATGGTGTGCCGGTCCGCATCCTGGCGCGTCGCGGCGCCGGCCTGCGGCACCTCGCGGGTCTGCCGGTAGAGGTCGTCGAGGGCAGCCTCGCCGATGCGCAAGCCCTGGCGGCGGCGGTCCGCGGCATCACCCACATCTATCATTGTGCCGGCTGCTCCACCGACTGGGCCCCCGAAGCCGCTTTCTTCGCCGCCAACGTCGAAGGAGTACGCAACCTGCTCGCCGCCGCCGCTGGGGCCGGCAGCCTGCGGCGCCTCCTGCACGTGAGCACCACCGACGTCTACGGATATCCGTGTGCGCCCTGCGACGAATCGCATCCCACAGCGGATGCGGGGCTACCCTACAACCACACCAAGCGCCTGGGCGAGCAGTGCGTTTGGGAAGCCCGGCGCAACACCGGCCTTCCAGTCACGGTGGTCCGCCCGGCCACCATCTTCGGACCGCGCGGACGAGCTTTCACCGCCCATATCGCGGAGCACATCCGGCGGGGTTCGATGGCGGTGATCGACGGCGGACGCGCCCCCGGCGGATTCTGTTACGTGGACAACGCCGTGCGTGCGATGATACAGGCGGCTACAGCGCCGCGGGCCGAGGGCCGGGCGTACAACATCGCCGACGGCAGCGGCAAAACGTGGCGCGAGTATGTAGACGCCCTGGCCGATGCGCTGGGAAAGCGCCGCCCGATGCTCAGCCTTCCCTCGGCGGTCGCGCTGCCGCTGGCGCGGTCGCTTGAAGCTTGCCACCGCGCGCTCCGTTTGCCGGGCCGCCCGCTGCTCACCCGCCACGCCGTGTACCTGCTCTCGCGCAATCAGGAGTACCCGGCGGAGCGGGCGCGGCGCGAGTTCGGTTTTACGCCCAAGGTCGGGTTCGCCGAAGGGGTTGCACGCGCGGTGGAGTGGCTCGAGCGGGAGCGCGCAGGCGGGTGACGGCTGGAGCGCTCGTCAGTGGGTCATCGAGTAGACAATGTAGTTGATCCCGTAGCGGTAGGCGAGCGCGGTCATCGCTTCCGGGTAGTACGGAACATCGGCGAGCTCCCAGGCATCGCCGACGTCGGTATTTAAAGTTGCCGCGGCGGGTCACGGCGACGCCTAGCGGCGCTCTTCCCGGTGCGTTTCGCGAGGCATTGGCCTGCCTTGCCGCGCTGCATTTCGCTCCGGCTCCGAGCGTGGCTGGAGCGCATGTTTCTCGGGGGGACGTACCACACCTCGCGCGGGCCTACGGATCGCGGGGTAAGGATGAACGTAGGCGGCCCGGTTCAACCAGGTCCTGCCCCAGCGTGCATTGTTCAGGAATACGGCGTGCGCGCCCCAATCGAAGTGAATCCCTCCTGCTACCCAGCCCCACGGCGCGAAGAACCCGCCGATGGTCACGCCGAAGCCGAAGCGGATTGCGCCGCCGACCACGAATCCGGGCCCTGGCGCAAAGAACACGATCGCCGGATCGTAGTAGGGGACCACAATATAGCCCCAATTCACGGGCATGATCGTAATGTACGGCCCGCCGCTCACCACGATCTGGCCGTTGCTCCTCAGGTAACCGTAGCGTTGCGCGAGCGCTCGCTGCCGCTGCACCGCGTCCATCACGTCCTGTTGCTGGGCCAGGAACGCGTTTCCGAGCTGGGTGGTCCAGTTCATGTCCGAATTCATCATGTCCAGCACGGACGGAAATGGGAGCAGCGCTTGCACGCTCGGGTCCCAAGGCAGTTGGTCCGCGCTGATGGCGTCGGCCAGCGCCTGCCCGGTGAGGTAATGGTGCTCATCCGCCCACTGGGCGGCAGCGGGAATATCGTTGGGGTAGGTCGCCGCGGCGAGAATTTGCGCCAGCAGCGGGTCCGGATAAAGCGCGATGCGCGCCACCAGTTGGTCTAACTGCCCCGGAGCAAACGACGGGGGTGCCTGGGCAACGGCAGGGGTGGCTGCAATCCCCGCCAACATCGCCAGTGCCAGAGGGACGTTTCTCATTCTCTGCATTTTCATCTCCTAAAAACTCGAAGACGGGGCCGCGGCAGCGAGCGTTTCCACAACCTGCTTGCCCCACTGGTCATTTGAGATCTTACCGCAAGCGCTGGATCTCAGTCTCGGCCCCTACGAACCCCCACGTGATCCACACGTGCCCTTTCAGGATGCGGTGGAAGTATTCCCGGGCTTTAACGGTATCGCCGCCGGAGAGGTGCCAGTTGCCGATGCCGTATGCCACCGTATCGAACGGCAGTTCAACTTCCGGATCGGTGTTGCCCGTCGGCGGCTCCGGGGGCAGCGCCTCGGATTCGCTCATTCGGCCTTGAAAAAAGCGCACCAGATTGAGATAGAACCGTGTGTGCGGCCCCTGATTGGTCATGTCCGGCGGGACGGCTTCCAGGGCCTTCGCCGCCTCGTCGGTTCGCTGGGCGCGGCGCAGCGCGGCATACAGCCAGTTGGTGGAGTTGATGCGCTCATCCGTGTTGGGCGCAGTTTCCACCGCGTGGCGAAAGGCGTCGGCGGCCGGAGTGAACTCGCCCAGGAAATAGTGGGCGAGACCGAGGTAATAGTACGTCGCCATGTTCTTGGAATTGAGAGCCGCGGAGCGGCTCAGATCGGCGCGCGCTTGCGCAAACTCCCGCAGCGGGAGTTCGTGATGGCCGCGTTCGGTGTAGAGGTCGGCATTCTGCGGCGAAATCGCCAGGGCGCGAGTCAAGGTTTCGACCGCTTCCTTGTCTTGCCAGATGGAGATTTGCGCCTGCGCCAGTTTGAGCAGCAAGTCGAGGTTCTTGGGATCGGCGGCGAGGTTCTTCCGCGCGGCTGCAACTGCGCCCTTTTCGTCGGCCAGCGAATAGAACTTCGTGCCGAGTTTAGAAGTGATTTCGGGTCTGGTCTGAGAGGGCGCGGCAGCCGCGAGCGCAAACACCGAGGCCCAGAAACAGAAACAACGCACGGTGGTCATAGCTGCGAAGATTATAGCGGACTCGACAACTGCCATGTAAGCCATTGGAAACGGCTGCCGGGTGTATACTGAACAGGACCCGGGAGTCCAAAATGGAAATTCCGGTTGACATCAGGAGGACTCACATGCGGTTCTTTTGTTCTTTGCTTCTAACTCTGACTCTGGCTGGAGCGCTCTGGGCTGCCGATCCCTTTCGCGATCCCAAACTGCCGGTCGAGGAGCGGGTGAACAACCTGGTCTCCCTGATGACCTTGGACGAGAAGATCGCCTTCTTGGGTCAGATGACGCCGCCCATCGAACGTCTCGGCATCAAGAGCTTCACCAACTTCACCGAGGGCCTGCACGGCCTGGGGTGGGCGGGCGGAGGGAGTATCACATCCACGCAGTTTCCGCAGGACATCGGGATGGCTTCCACTTGGGATCCGGACCTGCTCCGGCAAATGGGCGCCGCGGTAGGATACGAAACGCGGATCTACAACGTGAAGACCGACGGACAGCGCGTCGGCCTGGCCATCCGGGCGCCTATGGTGGACGTGGGGCGGGAACCGCGCTGGGGCCGCAACGAGGAGTCGTACGGCGAGGACCCCTTCCTGGACGGCTCCCTGGCGGTTGGCATCGTCAAGGGTTTGCAGGGCGACAACGCCAGGTACATCCAGGTGGCCTCGACCCTCAAGCACTTCGTCGCCAACAACAACGAGGAGCACCGGACAAGAACCGACTCGGTCATGGATGAGCGCGACCTGAGGGAGTACTATCTGGTGCCTTTCCAGAAGGCGATTACGGAAGGCCACGCCCAGTCCTTCATGGTGGCTTACAACGTCCTCAACGGCGCTCCCTGCACCGCCCATCCCATCCTGCGCAGCATCGTGATGAAGGAATGGGGATTCGACGGCATGATCTGCACCGATGCGGGCGGGATGCCCAACCTGATGCGCTCCCAGATGGTTGTTTCCAGCCTGCCTGAGGCGGCGGCCATGGCGGTCAAGGCCGGCGTCACCGTCTTCCTCGACCGGCACGCCAGCTACGTTCAGGAAGCGCTCAGCAAGAACCTCCTCACCGAGGCCGATATCGTGGACCGAGTCAAAGGCAACCTCCGGATGAGGATGCGCCTGGGAGAATTCGATCCGCCGGCGCTGGTTCCCTATAGCACCATCACGGGGAAGGAGGAACCCTGGTACGGCCTGAAACACAAGGCTCTGGCGCGGCTGGTGACCGATAAGTCCATCGTGCTGCTGAAGAACGAAAAAAACATTCTCCCCCTCAATAAGACCACCATCCACTCCATTGCCGTCATCGGCGGCAGCGCCAACGAAGTTTTCCCGGACTGGTACGCCGGCACCCTGCCTTACGCGGTGACTCCCGTCGAGGGCATCAGGGCCAAGGTGGGGCCCACCGTGCATGTGCGCTACGTCCGCGACAACAGCAACAACCGGATGGCAGCCAACATAGCGGCCGACTCCGACGTGGCGATTGTGTTCGTGGGCAACAATCCGACGTGCGGAGGAGGCTTCGGCCGGGGTTGCCTTCCCTCCGAAGGCAAGGAAGGCGTCGATCGCAAGGAAATCGATCTGCCCAAGGAACAGTTGGATTTGGTGAACCAGATTCTCAAAGCCAACCCCAAGACCATCGTCGTGCTGAAAGCCAGTTTTCCATACGCCATCAGCACCATCCAGGAGAACGTGCCGGGCATCGTCTACATGGCGCATTCCAGCCAGGAAGAAGGCAACGCGCTGGCCGACGTGCTGTTTGGCGACTACAATCCCGCGGGCCGGCTGGTGCAAACCTGGGTCAAGTCCGTGGACGACCTGCCCGACATGCTGGACTACAACATCCGCAAGGGCCGGACCTACATGTATTTCAAGGGACAGCCGCTTTATCCGTTCGGCTATGGTCTGAGCTACACGACCTTCAAGTACTCCAATCTCCGCACCAGTGCGGAGACCGTCGGCGGCAAGGGACAGGTCATGGTGCGCGTGACGATACAAAACAGCGGCACGCGGCTGGGCGACGAGGTTGTCCAGATGTACGTCGAGCACGTGGGCTCCGCCGTGGAGCGGCCTATCAAGCAACTGCGGGGATTCAAGAGGATCACCTTGAAGCCGGGTGAGTTGCAGACGGTTCAGTTCCCGCTCAAGGGCTCGGACCTGGCTTATTGGGACGCGGCCAAGCAGAGCTGGGTGGTGGAGAAGGATAAGCTCAAGATCATGGTCGGGGCCTCGTCGGCCGATCTTCGGCTGGACAAGACCATCGATGTGACCGAGAACTGATATCACGGGCGCCGTCGATCCTCCACAGCGGCCAATCCGGCCAGCGGGAACCGCGGGAATCGCGGGAAGAGACGTTCACCGTTCGTTCGGCGATCGAAATGGCCGAGGCCCTGGCTCCTTACAAGCCATTATGGATCGAGGAGCCGACCCTGCGCGAATCCCCGCGCGGCCTGGGTGACGTCGCCGCCAGGTCGCCCGTGCCGATCGCCACCGGCGAAGGGCTGTTCACCCGGCACGAGTTCCAGGAACTGCTCGATCGGAAGGGGGCTTCCATCATCCAGCCGGACGTGATGCACGCGGGCGGCATCACGGAGATCCGCAAGGTCGCCAACCTGGCCGAGACGTACGGCGTCGAGGTGGCGCCCCATCAGTGCAGCGGCCCGATCGGGCATGTCGCCTCGGTGAACGCCATGTCCGTGTGCCGCAATTTCCTGGTGCAGGAATGGGAGTCGGCCGACGACGACCTCTACCTCGAGTTGACGGAAGGCAAGTACCCCGTGCAGAAAGGCGGAACCATCGCCCTGCCCGAAGGCCCCGGCTTGGGCATTTCCGTCAATTTCACGGAGTTCAAGAAACGTTATCCGTACAAGCGGGCGTACATTCCGGCGCACCTGCCGGGCTAGGGCCTCCTGAATCTTGGGTCACCCCCAAGCTCAGCCTCTCGCAAAAACGCGCGAATCGAGTGGTAAAATAGCGCAGGGCGACGCAAACCATGCGATACATTCTCTCGATCCGTGGCGGCGGCATCCGCGGCATCATCCCCACCTGCTGCCTGATGAAACTCGAATCGCAGCTCGGCGGGGTGACCCGCGACCACATTGCCTATTGTGCCGGAACTTCCACCGGTGCCCTGCTCACGGCCGCCATCGCCGCCGGCATCCCCGCCGCCGATATTCTCAAGATTTACACCGACCGCTCCAAAGAAATCTTCACTCCCACCGGCGTCATCGCGGACGCCAAGCGGGTCGCCGAAGGTTTCATGTACGATCCTACTCACCTCCGCGACGTCCTGGTCGGCGTCTTCGGCCCCGCCGCCTCCTGGGTTGTCAACGATTGCCCCATCGGAGTGATGATCTCCGCCACCGCCATGAACGGACACAATTGGTTCTTCGTCAGGGACAATCCCCGGAACTCCCGAACCACTGGATCCGTCAAGCTGGTCGATGCCGCAGTCGCTTCTGCCTGTGCACCTACCTACTTCGACCACTGGACAATCGACGGCATCGACGGCCAGACCATCAGCTTCTTCGATGGCGGCGCCGGCGGCACCGCCAATCCCGTCTACGAAGCCTGCGTCGAGGCCTTCGAATTCGACACCTTCACTCCCGTGGACACCCGCGTGATCGCTCTGGGAACCGGTTACTTCCCAGGTTCCGACACTCCCCCGTCCGGCTTGTTGAAGGTCATCGCTTGGACCACCAGCACCCTGGTCGACACCTCCGAGGACTGGGCCGGCGAAGCTGTGAACCGCCAGTGGCCCGGCGTCATGACAAACTTCAACCCGCTCCTTCCCAGTGACATCGACGAGGCCGATCTCTCCGCGATTCCCACTCTGGTAACCATTGGCCAACAACTAGCCGCGACCCTGGACTGGACCCAGCTCATCCCGTAGGCTGGGCATCTCAAGGGCGTTCTCAAGGCAGAGCGGCTGGGTGTATACTGAGCACGATCCGGCGGCCGACGTCCCCGGCCACCCACACTCGCCTCCGCGGCGCAGACACCGGTGGCTCCGTCAAGGAGAAGAGAGAAATGAATGGTCTATCTGTCGCAACATTACACACGAAACGGGCATTCACGCTTTGCCTGCTTGCTGCGGGGGCTCAGCTCGCCGCCCAGAACTCACAACCGTCCCTCGATCCTCACTCCCTGGATTCTCACTTCGAGAATGACCAGGTGATTCTCAATGCGCCGCACCCGGGAATTAGTATTCCCGGCGCCGCCACCGGCAGGAATTGGCACAACCACCCGCTGAATCGCGTGATGGTCTACATACATCCCGGCGGGGAGAAGCTCACTTACCTGGACGGAAGCGTGGAGGACCTGAAGTGGCAGGCGGGCACGGTCAGATGGAGCCCGGCCGTCGGGTATCACTACTCGGAAATCCCGCCGGCGCTCGATCCGCGAGTCTGGAAAACCCCGGCATTCACCACGCCCATGATCGTCGATATCGGAATTAAGAAAGCGGGGTATCCAGGCAAGGTGGTGGGTACCGCTCTCGACCCATTGCGGGTTGATCCCAAGGCCTTTACGCTGGTTTTCGAGAACAGTCAAGTGCGGGTTCTCCGCTTGAAAATGGGTCCACGGCAGAGCGTGCCGATGCACGAGTACACCCTCAACCGCGTGGTCGTTTACATCACCGAGCAGAACGTGCGCGAGACCTCACCTGAGGGAAAGGCTGAGGTCACGCAGCATAAGGACGGGAGTGCCAGTTGGGCCGGCCCCTCCAAACAGAAGGTAGAGAACCTGGCTGACAAGCCGCTCGAAACGGTGATCGTGGAATTGAAGAGTATTTACTGATCGCGGCGCCCCGCCGTGCTCCCGTGATGCTACGCCATCTGGGAATGGAGAACACGGCCTATAAGTTCCCCGAGCGCTGGCCCGTTCCCAGCCCGGCGGCAAATGATGACCCGTCTTGAATGCGTTTCCTGAAGCGTTCTCACTCGTGCGCCAGCCGCAGGTGAGCTGCGCAAGAGTTATAATATGACCCGAAAGACCGAAACATAGGGCTTTCGACCGCTGGAAACCGGCCGTGGCTCCCGGCAATTGGAAGGATGGAGTATGGCGCGAGGAGTAGACTCAACACGATTGGAGGTTCCATAGATGGCTGACAACGGGATCAAGCGACGCGATTTTGTGGGCGGGGGTGCCCTGCTGGCGGGCGCCCTCGCCGGCGGCCTCGGCGAGGCTCAGGTCGGAACCCCTTCCAAGACTCCTGCAAAAAAAGCTCCCGCAGGGAGAAGCATTCTCAATTACAACGAGAATATGGAGTACCGCAGGCTGGGAAAGACCGGCCTGATGGTCTCCGCGGTGTGCCTCGGCGGACACTGGAAGCGGATCGCCACCACGGGCGTCAAAGACATCAAGCCCTTCGATTCCTGGGACTACCTCAAGGCGCCCGGCTTTTTTGAAAGCCGGGACAAGGTTATGCGCCACTGCATCGAGGTCGGAATCAATTACGTGGACGCCATGGCCGCGGTGGAGGTAGTGGCCTACGGCCAACTCCTCAAGGGCCGCCGGGACAAGTTCTACCTTGGTTATGGCTGGTGGGCCAGGGAGCCCCGCATCCCGGAATACCGCGACCCCAAGCGGCTGATGCAGGCTTTTGATGAAAACCTCCAGCAGGCCGGGCTGGACTACGTGGATGTGTGGCGAATCACCCTGCCCATGGAAGGAGTCCCGGACTTGGGCGAGCTCCAGCGCGTGGAGGAGGCCGCCATCGAGGGCCTGACGCGGGCCAAGAAGCAGGGCAAGGCGCGGTTCACGGGCGTATCCACTCACAATCGTGTCTGGCTCAAGGCGCTGATCGAGCAGTATCCCGAGCAGATCGAGGTGGCCTTATTCCCGTACACCGCGAACACCAAACAACTGCCGACCGACAGTGTCTTCGACAGCATCAAGGAGTATGACGTTGGCGTGTTCGGGATCAAGCCCTTCGCCGATCAATCCCTTTTTGCGGGGGACAGCTCGCTCTCGAGCCCCACCGCCGAAGAGGACGACCGGCGCGCGCGCCTGGCCCTTCGCTACATCCTCGGCAACCCAGGCATCACCGCCCCGATACCGGGCATGATCAACACGCACCAGGTGGACAACGCGGTGCTGGCAGTCCGCGAGCGGCGGACCCTGGACGCCAAGGAGAAGGCGGAACTGAACGACATCGGCCGCGGCATGTGGGCCCGGCTGCGTCCGGACCACGAGTGGCTCCGGGACTGGGAATATGTGTAGCCGAAGGAGGGCAACATGAGAACGCATCCAACAATAGCGGTCGCGTGCTTGGTCCTGTGTCCCTTACTGTCCTACGCCGCTGACATCAGCGGACAGTGGAAAGGACAGTACCGCGGCGATCATGGACCTGCCGAGATTCTCTTTCAGTTCCAGCAGAATGGAGAACAGCTCACTGGCAAGGCAGGAGAGGTGCCGATCCAGGAGGGGAAGGTCACCGGCGACGACGTCTCGTTTGCCGTGGTTGGCAAGGTCGGCAAGCGAGAAGTCAGGATCACTTACACTGGCAAGCTCAGTAACGATGTCCTGGAGTTGCAGGTGGTTTTCCCTGGCGCGGATCCAACCTCCAAGCTCGGCGGCGGGGCCTTCACCAAGGTGACCGCCCATCGGCTGCCCTGAAAGTCGGCTGTCCGGCCACTCGGCCGGATGATGAAGCCGATCCGCAGATTCGTAAGGGAAGTTTAAGAATGGGCATGCGGGCCTCAAACAACCAGGGGAGGCTGCTTATGGACGCAAAATCCGCAGCGCGAGAACGTTTCGAACTGGCCCGCGACGGACTGATCGAGCTCAGCCACCGCATCCATGCACACCCCGAGCTGGGCTTTGAGGAGGAGAGGTCCTCTGCCTGGCTCTGCGAGGCGCTCGCCGACGCCGGTTTCGAAGTGGAGAAGGGCATTTGCGATCTTCCAACGGCCTTCCGCGCCCGCTTCGGATCAGGCCCGTTGAACATCGGCATTTGCGCGGAGTACGATTGCCTGCCCGGCATTGGCCATGCCTGCGGCCACAACATTATCGCCGCCGCGGCGGTGGGCGCGGCGCTTGCCGCGGCCAAAGTGGCGGACGAAGTGGGCCTCACCGTCAGCGTTATTGGCACGCCCGCCGAGGAAGTGGGCAACGCCGGCGGCAAGATTCTGCTGCTTGAGCGCGGCGCCTTCCGCGGCATTCATGCCGCTATGATGGTGCACCCGGCGCCCTTCGATATGCTCCGGGCGAAGATCATTGCGGCTTCCATGTTTGAGGTGAATTACACGGGGAAGGAGTCCCACGCCTCGGCCTTCCCCGAGCTGGGAGTAAACGCGGCGGACGCACTCACGATCGCGCAGACGGCGTTGGGCCTGCTGCGCCAGCATATCCGCTCTACAGATCGAATCCACGGCATCATAACCAACGGCGGCACCGCTCCCAACGTCGTTCCGGCCCACACCTCGGCCAAATACGTCATTCGTTCTGAGACGCTGAATCAACTGAGCGAATTGCGCCCCAGGGTTCACCGCTGCTTTGAGGCAGGAGCCCTTGCTACGGGCGCAAAAATTGCGATCACCGGGGGCGACAAGCCTTACGCTGAGATGCGGCACGACGACGCCATGGCGGTGTCTTACCGCCGGAATTCCGAAGCGCTGGGGCGGCCGTTCCCGGATCTTGGCGAGTGGCAAACGCGGCCCACCGGTTCCACCGATATGGGCAACGTCTCTCTGGCGATGCCGTCAATTCATCCCATGATCGGCATCAATTCTCTGCCCGCTGTTAACCATCAGCCGGAATTCAGCGCGCACTGCATTACCCCGGACGCGGACAAAGCGCTGGGGGACGGTGCTCTGGCCATGGCATGGACCTGCATCGACTTGGCGACGAACAATGATATTAGCGAGCGCCTGATCGCTCGCCCGTGACTACCGTTGCCGAAGACGTCGGGTAAGCCGGCCAGCGCTTGTTTCTTGAGTGGCGGAGAGGGGGGGATTCGAACCCCCGGTAGAGGTTTAGGCCCCTACGACGGTTTAGCAAACCGCTGCTTTCGACCACTCAGCCACCTCTCCGGAAGATGAAATGGTCCGTAACCGCATGGTACCACAAGGAGAGGCGGTTTGACGCCTGCGGAAGGCGGAGACTACAATTGAAATGCAGTGTCGTGGTGTGCGCCCGTAGCTCAGCTGGATAGAGCGTTTGCCTCCGGAGCAAAAGGTCGGTGGTTCGAATCCACTCGGGCGTACCATAAAGTTCCTGAATCGAGAGGGCGGGGAGGGTCTCCTCCCGCCTCGCATCCCTGAGAGCCCGGCCGGCGGCGAAACGAGAACTGACTTACGCACAAGGAGGCGTTATGCAAAGTGCACGTATATCCCGACGCCAACTCATCGCTGGCGCAGCCAGCGTTGCGATGGGGAGGGCGTTTGCAGCCGTCCCGCCGGCCTCGCCGGTGGCCATTGCGCGCTGCGCCACCTACGACCAGAAAATGTTCCAGACACTGAGCGGCCTGATGAACCAGATCGGGGGAATCGGGGGGCTGGTCAAGGGAAAGACAGTAGCGGTGAAGCTCAATCTCACCGGAAACGTCACCCGCTACCCGGTGCAGCCCGAGATGCCCTACCGCAATCATCCGGCGACTGTCCTGGCGGTGGCGCAGTTGCTATCCAACGCTGGCGCCCAGCGGATCCGCATCATTGAAGCCTTCTTCCCGGCTTCACAGGAGCTGGAACTCTGGGCACGTTACGGACTGGACGTCAAGGCGATCAGCAATGTGGGCTGCAAAGTGGAATGGGAGAATACACAGAACCTGGGGCAAGCCAAGCAGTACAAGCGATTGAAGGTGCCCTCGGGAGGCTACATCTTCCCGGCTTTCGACTTGAACCACTCCTTCACGGATTGCGACGTCTATGTCTCGCTGTCGAAACTGAAGCAACACGCCACGGCGGGCGTAACGATGGCCATGAAAAACAACTTTGGCAACACCCCCTGCTCGTTGTACGGCGGCGACTGCGGCGAGAGCGGCAACGAGAACCCCGTGCAGGAGCGGGGACCGGTCTGCCACAACGGAACCCGAACTCCGCCCAAGGGAGTGCCCCAGGAACTCGATCGGAGCACGCCGCGCCAGGGCGGGTACCGCGTGCCGCGTATCGTAGTCGATGCAGTGGGTGCGCGGCCTATCGACCTGTCGATTGTCGACGGCATCGAGTCGATTAAGGGCGGAGAGGGCGTCTGGAACGGGGGGGTGGGGTACGTCAAGCCGGGCCTGCTGCTGGCGGGGAAAAATCCGGTGTGCGTGGATGCAGTGTCGACGGCCGTAATGGGCGGCGACCCGCTGGCGGATCGCGGGCAGAGCTTCTTTGCGGATTGCGACAACACCATCAAACTGGCGCAGGCCGTGGGCATCGGCACGGGGGACCTGTCGCGCATCGAACTGCCGGGGCTCAAGATCCAAGAGGCGCTTTTCGACTACGGCCCGCGGCCGATCTCAACTCCTCCCCAACGGGGAAGCCCGGCGCCTCAGGCGCAACCTGGGCGGAAAGGTTAAACGCCGAAGCCGGAATTCCGGGATCGACGGCCGGCGGGGATTACGGCGACGCCTGGAACGGGTGTTTCTCCAGGAAGACGATGCCGGCGTTGTCCGGGTGCGACCGCATGCCGACCTTGTCGCCGAGCTCCATCACCAGGTCGCTCCGGGCCGCGCTGAAAGGCGACCAGCGGGGCAGGCCGTCGCCATTGGGGTCGAGGTTCCTGGCGAAATTTACCCAATAGGACGACACCATGCCGGCCAGCTTCAGATCGTACGCCTCGGGCTGCGCAGTACGGAAGGTGTCGCTGTTTCGCAGCGCTTCGGTCTTGCCGATATTGTTGAACACGTATGCCAGGTCTTCCCCGTGGGGCGCTCCCTGGCGGGGGACATCGGCGGGAGTATTTACCGGAGGTCCGCCCGGGGTCATGCGCGTGAAGTAATAAACGTAGGCCGGGGAGCCGGCTTTGGCCTGCGCCTCCGCCCAGAGCCTGACGTTCAGCCCCATACTCTCCTCGGTGGCCGACCTCTGCCGCGATTCCACCGCCTGGGCGTCGGTATTCGCCGGGTACAGTTTCAGATACTCCGCGGCCGCGTCGCCGAACCTCTGATGCGCCTGTTCAATGAACTGCTGCGCGGTCATTCGGCCGCGCGCGAACATGCGGCCTTCGTCGGAGTTCGACCCCACCAGCGCCGGCACGTGGTTCTGCCGGCCCTCCTGAAAAATGGCCAGCGGCGAAGCGGGCAGCACGTAGCCATCGGTGTTGGGGCCGGCAGCGAAGGCCGCGGTAATCAATTCCGCGGCCGGCCGGGCGCGCAATTGCGCCAGCGATTTCGCTCCCACCGCCTGGGCGAACTTCGCACCCCTGGCCTCGGCCTCGGCCAGCGATCCGTTGTTCAACATGCCACGGAAGGACGCGCCGCTCTCCCCGATCACCGCCCGGAACAGCCCTTTCGCCAGCGGCGACGCTTGCAGGCAGTTGACGGCCATGGACCCCGCGGATTGGCCGAAGATCGTCACCTTGGCCGGGTCGCCTCCCAATGCCGCGATATTCCGCTGCACCCACTGGAGCGACGCGATGGCATCCAGCAATCCGTAGTTGCCCGACGCATTATGGCCCGATTCTTTGGTCAGCTCGGGATGGGCGAGAAAACCGAGCACTCCCAGCCGGTAATTGATCGTGACCAACACCACCCCCTTGCGCGCCAGCTCTTCTCCGTCGTGAAGCAGCATGGCGCCGGTGCCGTCGCGGAAGCCGCCGCCATGAATCCATACCATCACCGGGAGCTTGTCGGCGGCGGATTTCGCGGGTGTCCACACGTTGAGGTACAGGCAGTCCTCGCTGCCTTGGGTCTCCCGTGGATTGGTGCGCAGGGGCTGCACGCACCGCGCCTGGAACTGGTCCATTTTGCGCATACCGGCCCACTTCGCCGCCGGTAGCGGCGCTCTCCAGCGCAGGTTGCCGGCCGGAGGCGCCGCATAGGGAATGCCGCGGAACACATAGATTCCGGGCGTGGATGTAGGGATACCGAAAATATCTCCGCTGTCGAGGTGCACGGCGCCGTCGATGGCGGCCGCGAGCGGAAGAACGCCGGCGATGAGAATGACCGGGAGCTTCATGCGCTTCCTCCTCTTGAAACCGTTCAACACCACTCTACCGCCGCGCGCGCCGGGTGGCGTCAAAGCGGGAAATCGACGGGCTGGCCGGTCTGGCTGGAACGATAGATGCCGGCGAACATCTCGACCACCGCGCGGCCGTCGGCTGCCGTCACCAGCGGCTCGCGGTCTTCGCGGATGGCGCGCAGAAAGTCCTGAATCTGTAAGGCGTGGTAGTGAAAGGTGGCGTCCATAGCGCGGAAGCGGCTGCGGTCCTCGGCCTGGAAGCCGCTGAGCAGCGCCTCTTCGCCGGGAACCGTCCAGAGGTCGTTCAGCGGCGGGTCGAGGGGGCCCGTCATTCCCGCCACGAATGTGGCCCCGGTATCGGTCTCGACGCCCACCGACGCGCCGTTCGATCCGTGCACGTGCAGCTTGGTGTAGATCCCCGGCCGCTGGCTCAGGCTGGTGAGGATGGAACCCAGAGCCCCGCTGCGGAAGCGGACCATGGCCAGGGCGGTGTCCTCAACCTCGATATAGGGATGGTTCAGGTTGGCGCATGCGCCGTAGATCTGCTGGATGGGTCCCATGAACCAGCGCAGCAGGTCCAGGTGGTGCGGGGCCTGGTTCACCAGCACGCCTCCGCCTTCCGTGTCCCAGCGCCCGCGCCACGGATCGGAGCGGTAATAGGCCTCATCGCGCCAGCTCAGCATGACGACCGTGCCCAGCACCGGGGTGCCGAGCTTCCCCGCGTCGATAGCCGCCTTGAGGCGCATCACCGGCTCGTAGAAGCGCCGCTGGCTGACGACCCCCAGCCGGACGTTCGTTTCCCGGGCGGCGGCGATCATGGCATCGCAATCCGCCAGCTTCGCGGCCATGGGCTTCTCCACCAGTACGTGTACGCCCGCCCGCGCGGCCAGAACCGCTGGCTGGCGATGAGCCGGATGCGGCGTGCAGATGCACACGGCCTCGACGCCGGCTTGGGCCAGCATCGCGGTGGGGTCCTCGAATGGCGGCGCGCCATACTGGGCGGCGAAGGCTCGTCCGCGGTCGCCCCGCTCGTCGCACACGGCCGCCAGGCGCGCTTCCGCCAGGCCGCACAGCGCGCGGGCGTGGATGTGCCCTACCTTGCCGCACCCGACGATGGCCGTTGGCACGGGGCGCATCAACTCCCCTCCGGGTAATATTGGGAGCACATCCGGCGCAGGAAAGCCAGCGATTCGGCCATCTCTTCCATGCCGTTCATGCCGTCTTCGATGCTGATCCATCCCGTGTAGCCGCGGCCGCTCAGAATGCGGAAGATGGCGTGGTAATCGTTGAGGCCCTTGCCGGTGACGCCATGGCGCAAATGCGGCGAGTATCCCAGGGTGCCGTCGCTCTGGCGTAGATCGGCCAGGCTGGCGCCGGGCTCCAGGTAGCGGTCGCTGGCGTGCATGCTGACCACGCGATCGGCCACGGCTCGGAGCAGCTCGACCGGATCGTCGCCGGCCACGATGGCGTTGGAAGGATCGTACTGGACGCCGAAATACTCACGCTCCGGGATAGCCGCCAGCAATTCCAGGAAGACCTCCTGCTTCTGGGCGAACTCGGGGTAGCGCCAGAAGCCGTCTTTGTAATGGTTCTCGAGGCCCAGCACCACGCCGTACTCGCGCGCCACGGGAACCAGGCTATTGATGCACTCGGCCACGTGGGCGATGCCCTCCTGGCGGCCCACTTCAGGATACCGCTGGCCGCTGAGCACGCGGCACACGCTGCGCGGCCCTCCCAGGCGGCGGCAGACGCGGATCATGAGAGCTTCGCGCTCCACCGCGCGGCGGCGGGCGCCGGCATCGGGGTTGGTGAAGTCGGGCGAGCAGCACAGCATGGGCATTTCGAACCCCGCGCGGCGGATGGCCTCGCCCACCTGGTCCAGGTAGGCGTCCTCGAACGAGGTGAAGAAGCCCTCATACATCTCCAGGCCGTCGGCATCCAGCGAGCGGGCCATATCGATCCACTCGAAGACCGTCATGGCGCCGCCGGCGATGCGCTCCAGGTAGCACTTGGGGAATGCGGATAGTCGCGGTTTCATATGGGTTTAGGGCCAATGCTGTTCGCTCCACGCATCGAGCGGGGAGTGGTGCGGTCACTTGCCCGTCGAATTGCGGGAACGGGATCGCTGAAGGACCAGTCTAGCAGAAGGGGGCTTGGGGACCGCGTCGGCTGCACATCCACGGGTTGCGTGATACGCGAATGCGAGCGGCGCCTCGGTATTTACACCACCAACCAAGCGTGGCTCGCGTCCTAGCTCCTCGTTACGGAGCAGTGTGCGACTACCCTCGCGCGGTGTTAGTCTATGACCTGAATGGGTAGCGCCGATCGGTCGAAGGCTTCCAATCTCGCTAGCGTTCTTTGGGATCTCGCGAAGCCCTTTATTGGCCCGGCTCTGGCGGGGGTCAGCGCGTTCTTCCTTCACCCATTCAGTTGGCTCACGGCTGGGTGCGTGGTAGTGATGGCGCTAGCCTCATCCCTCATGGCTTTAAAGGCTAGGCGTTCGCGACTCGCTCTCCGCCCATCGAGGCGATGGCAGATCGGGGCCGCGCTAACCGGGCTCGCCATCCTGCCCTTGGTTGTCGTACCACCCGTGCTTCTGGGCACAAGGCCGGTGTATGTGTGCGAGTCTTCAAGAACGGACAGGACTGCAACGTTCTCCGAGCCGGTTCTCGCGAACGGTAAGGACGTCGCCACTCTGCTGTTCATCGCTGATCCGATCCGGAAGTCCCGGGCGTTCCGATCTGCGACATATTGGCTTTCTGGGCGGCGCCTCCGAAGGATTCGTAATCTCGCCATGGGGCAGCAGCAGTACTATGAGATGCCGTTGATCTCCGCCCTGAGGAAGTCGGTACCGATGCCCTCTTCATCTGGAGAGAAGCAGGAATACATCAAGAGCATATATCAGGGTCTAAGCACGGGGATAACCGTGACGCATGTAGACCGCGATTTGCTGCTCGGCGTAAGCGTCGGAATAACTCATGGTGCTATAGTTGCCTTGATCGACTCGGCATCGAAGCCCTGGGACGCTATTCCAGTGACCGCTTCAGAGCAGGAAGCGTTTCGCTACGCGGCTCAGCTGGACTACGGGCTGTCGGCCGCCGCTGAGGGTGATTACTCGACGGCCTTGGCCCTGTTTGAGGAAGCGGGTTTGCATGCCCCCACGGCTCTGGAGAAGGCACGCAGCTTGGCTCTGATGGCGAAGCTGACGGCTGCCGTAATCGGAGGATCTATTGGCGCGCTTCAGTCACTCAGTCTCTATAACGAGGCTTACCGGACGTGGCGTGACGCCGAATCCGTTGCGAAGGCTGGTGAACAGGGCGAAACAGTGGAAGGATGGCTAAAAGAAGAACTTGCAAAGGGATTCGAATCGTATGGAAGCGCCTACCCCGAGGTTGCTAGGGTTCTTGCTCTCGATCCCAAGGCCGTACGCGCCGCTGAAGTTATTCGCCGAGAGAACGACCGCGGGAGGCCAATCGCTGACCTTTCGGAATTCGCGGCGGCTCTTGATTCCGTGAAACGACGGCTTAGCAGGGCGATGGCCGCCGATAATGCAGAGAATTGGTTTGACGCCGAGCGTGAGCGCTTGGCTCGGTTGGACTCGAAATCTCTGATAGTCGAAGCGAGGCAGGCAGTATCGCGAGGCCCCGACGAGGCGCGATGGTTCGCGGAAATGTTAATGGATCTTTATGCAGGCGGAATGGGTGATGAAAAAAATAGAGTCAGCGCTGCTTTGGCCACTGCGGCTGTAGGATGCAGGGAGCCCTGGCGTAGTCAGTTCGGCGAGTTTCTTTCGATGAGCGCAGGCTTCCTGGATACCGGGAATGTGGGTTCCTCGGGCAGTTCGAAGCAGCTTGGCATCAGCCTGAAATCCGCACGCCGCTTCGGGCTAAGCAACTCCGCTAGGATGATCCAGGAGTTATTGTCGCAGGTGCGTTCACAGTCCGTCGGGCCGACTACAGCCCGTTTCGATGAGCTGCCGCCTTCGGCCGCTTGGTGGACGAAGGAGTACCTGGATTGGTTTCTTGCAACTGCCTGGAGCGTGATTACGCACTCGGCTGCCGCCTGCGATCATCCCTCGCAATTGTGTGAGGAGGAGCTGATGGAAAGGCGCCCATACATCTGCGCCGATGGCTCAGAAGGCCACCACCTATTCGCTCCGGGTCTTGGGCTAGCCATGTGGATGCTCGGAGGGCAGCCTCGGGTCGACCCGTGGTGGGACCACTCATTCTATTTTGGCCTAGGCACTCACTTTCTTTTGATAGCGAGGTAGGTTTCGAATTCCCGCGCGGCCACTCTTCCCTCAGGCAATCTCCCTAGCGGCCAAGGTGATCGTAGCTCATCGCACGATTGATGAAATGGAGGTTCATTCGCCCACAAGGACACGCGACCCGACAGGGCATCCTGAATCCATTTGGCCGCATCATAGCCACTCGGACCTGTGATGCACTGTGGCCCCCAAACGGCCTTAGGTGAAGTGTCCGGCTGCCACGCCCCTTAACTGAACCGTATTAGGTTTAGGGCGGCCCCAGCAGGGCATGTTCCGCCAGCACGCCGGCCAGGCCCACCAGGCCGATCAGGATCTCCATCATGGTCCAGGTGGCCAGCGTCTCTTTAATGCTCAGGTTGAAATACTCCTTGAACATCCAGAACCCGCTGTCGCTGAAATGCGAAAACGTGATGCTTCCCGCGCCCACGGCCAGCGCCAGCAGCTCGGGGCGCACGCCGCTCGAAGGGACGATGGGAAGAATGATGCCGGCCGCGGTGATGGCGGCCACCGTGGCGGAACCGGTCGCGCCGCGCAGCAGCGAGGCCGTGGCCCAGGCTAGCAGGATGGGCGAGAAGGCCATGGCGCCGGTCAGGTGCTTTACGCTCTCGCCGGTGCCGCCGTCGAGCAGCACCTGCTTCAGAGCCCCGCCGCCGGCGATGATGAACAATACCATGGCCACTCCGGAGACGGCGGTGGAGGCGTCTTTCATGAGCGCCTCCAGCGTGCGGCCGCGGCGCAGTCCCAGCGTGTAACACCCCAGGGCCACTGCCAGAAAGAGGGCCACATTCGGGTCGCTGAGGAAGCGCATGGAGACCGTCAGGCGGTTGTCGCGCCGCACCGCCAGGGCCACGATGGAGCCGGCCACCATGAGCGCCACCGGGAACAGCACCGTGGCGGTGCTCACCAGGAAACCCGGAAGACTGCGGCGGTCAAAGGCGCGTTCCACGTGCAGGCTGGCCGGAGGCTTGGTGCGGAGGTCGCGAAAGAAGACGGCCCACAGCGGTCCGGCGACAATCGCCCCGATGGCCGCGATGGGCAGGCCATATAACAGCGCGCGGCCCGGATCGGCGTGGAATGTGACCGCGATGGCCGCCGGCCCGGGATGCGGCGGCAGCATGCCGTGGGTGATGGAGAGCGCGGATGCCATGGGCATTCCCAGCCAGGTGAGCGGCAGCCCGGTGGTGGAGGAGAGCGTGTAGATGAGCGGAATCAGCACCAGGAATCCCGCGTTGTAAAACATGGGCAGGCCGATCATAAAACCGGCGATCAGCACCGCGTACTGAATGCGCTTCCGGCCCATGGCGCCGATCAACGCGCCGGTGATGGTGTGGGCGGCGCCGCTTTCCTCGATGAGCTTGCCGAGCATGGCCCCGAACAGAATCATCAGGGCCAGGCTGCCGAGCGTATCGCTGAACCCTTTCAGGATGGATTTCAGAGCGGCATCGGCGCTCATGCCGTTGAGGATGCCCGCGCAGAAGGCCGTCACCAGCAGCGCCAGGAACGCGTTCAGCTTTCCCCAGATGTTGAGCACCAGCAGGAGGGCGATCGAAATGGCGAGAACGATCAGCGGCATGGCGGCTCACATTATATTCCACGGCTTGACCGGGGTGGGCCCCGCCCCGCGGAAGATGAGCGATGATGGGGATTGTTGAGGCTGCTCCTAATCGCCGGACTGTTCCTGCTCTTCGGGGCGAAACTCTTGCCGCGTTTGGGCGCATGGCTGGGCGGCCGTTCCAGGAAGCCCTTCCGGCAGGCGAAGTGGATGTGGAGCTGGCTGGCGGGAACCGAAGCCGAAGCTATTCAGGCTGAGTACGAATACGGACGCGAGTGCGCGCAACAGTTCGCGGCGCAGTTCTCGGGCAAAGCCCCGCGCGAGAAGCAGGAACTGGTGGAGGCGGTCGGATCCAGGCTGGCGGATGCCGTAAAGGACCGGCGCCGCAAGTTCCACTTCAGCCTGGTCCGCGCCGGCTTGTCGAACGCCTATGCGCTGCCGGGCGGCTTCGTCTTCATCACGGAGCCGCTGCTCGATCTGTGTACGCAAGACCGGGACGAGCTGGCCTTTCTCCTGGGGCACGAAATGGGGCACGTCTTACGGGGCCATGCGAAGAGCCAGCTCACGGCCGGCACGTTCCTGCGTGCGGTGACGGCGCGGCTGTCGGGTGCGGGCCTGCTGCTTCGGCAACTGCTCAATAAAGGGTATTCGAGGGAACTGGAACTGGAGGCGGATCGCGAAGGGGCCCGGCTGGCGGCAGCCGCGGGTTTCGATCCCCGCGCCGCGGCGCGCGCCCTGCGCCGGTTGGCGCGGGTATCGGGCGGCAATGCCGGATTGACGGAGTACTTCTCGTCCCACCCCCCGCTGGCGGAGCGGGTTCGGAAACTGGAGCCTTGAGAAGCGCCCTATGAGCCCGAATCCGCATCTCGTCGACCTCAACCTGCGGGGCCACGCAGCCGTGGTCACGGGAGGATCGAGAGGCATCGGACGTGCGACCTGCCTGGCGCTGGCGGCCCACGGCGCGGCGGTCGGCGTGCATTACTCGGCCAGCCAGGCGCAAGCCGCCGGGGTGGTGGAAGAGATCCGCCGCGGGGGCGGAGGAGCGGCCGCCATTCGGGGCGACCTGCGGGAGGCCGATGCACCCGGGCGCGTGATCGCGGAGGCCGTGGCGGCCCTCGGCCCCATCGACATCCTGGTCAACAACGCAGGAGAGATGACGGATGCGGCAGTCGAAGTCATGCCGGATGAAATCTGGGAGGCGGCGCTGTCGCTGCACCTGACGGCCACGTTCCGCTGCTCCAGGGCGGTGATCCCCATGATGAAAATGCGCCGGTGGGGACGAATCGTGAACGTTTCCACGCAGGCGCTTTACACCGGATCGAAGAACCACGCGCACTATGCGGCTGCCAAGGCGGGTCTGCTGGGCTTTACATTTTCGCTTGCCAAAGAAGTCGGCGGGGACGGAATCACGGTGAACCTGGTGGCGCCCGGGCGCATCCGCACGGGGATGCTGCTGGAACGTTCCCGCGGCCGCGAAGAAGAGTGGATGGCGCAGACGCCTTTGCGGCGCTTCGGCGAGCCCGGGGAGATCGCCGGCGCCATTGTCTTCCTGGCCTCCCCTGCGGCAGGCTACATCACCGGCGCGACTCTGCATGTGAACGGGGGCCTGGTAATGGACTGACGCCGTGGTAGACTCCTGGGCATGAGAACCCTTATCGGCATTCTGCTGGCTGCCACGGCTTTTGCGGCCGAGCCCAACGAGATTCCTCTGTATCCCGGCGCCGCGCCAGGGTCGGAGAACGCCACTTACGCGGAACAGGAGACCATCGGGCCGCAGGACCACGTACGGCGCATCAGCAACATCACCCACCCGGTGCTGCTGGAGTACCTTCCCGAAAGCGCCAAAGCTACGGGGACGGTCTGGATCGTCTGTCCGGGCGGCGGGTTTCGATACCTGGCCATCGATTACGAGGGAACCGATGTTGCGCGCTGGCTGAATGCGAACGGCGTGGCGGCGCTGGTCCTCAAGTACCGCGTCATGCGCACCGGAGACGATGGCGAGAAAGACCCCGCCACCGCGCAGGACCGCCGCAAGACGGCCATGACCTTCGCCTTGGCCGACGGGCAGCAGGCGGTGCGCGTGGTGCGTTCCCACGCCGCGGAGTGGGGCATTGCGCCGGACCGCATCGGTATCATCGGCTTCTCGGCCGGCGGGTACGTGGCCGCGGCCGTCGCCTTGCACCACGATGCCGCCAGCCGGCCCAACTTCGCGGCGCCGATTTATGCCGCCGTGCCTCCCGACGTCACCGTCCCGGCGGACGCGCCGCCGCTATTCCTGGCGCAGGCCGACGACGACGCAACCCTTCCGACCGTGGATAACACGGTCCGGCTTTACGCCGCGTGGAAGAAGGCCGGCATCCCCGCCGAAATGCACATCTACCTGAAAGGCGGACACGGATTCGGCATGAAGAAGCTGGGTCTGCCGACGGACACCTGGATCGACCGCTTCCACGACTGGCTCGGCTTGGAAGGACTGTTGAAGCCCGTCCGGTAGCGGTCTACCGGGCACTGGGTCAATCGTCGCCCGAAATTCGCACCAGGCTCTCTGCCGCGGTTCCGTTGGCCACCTCGGCGGCCTCCTCCGCGGTGAAGCTCTCCACCTTGGCGGAGATATTCATGGAACAGAACTTGGGACCGCACATGGAGCAGAAGTGCGCATCCTTGAAGCCCTCGTCGGGCAGCGTTTCATCGTGCATGGCGCGGGCGGTCTCGGGGTCGAGCGAGAGATCGAACTGGCGGTTCCAGTCGAAGCGGTAGCGGGCGCGGGAAAGCTCGTCGTCGCGGTCGCGCGCGCCGGGGCGATGCCGCGCGATGTCGGCCGCGTGGGCCGCAATCTTGTACGCGATAATCCCCGCCTTCACGTCGTCGCGGTTGGGCAGGCCCAGGTGCTCCTTGGGTGTCACGTAGCACAGCATGGACGCGCCGTACCAGCCGATCATGGCCGCTCCAATCGCCGAAGTGATGTGGTCGTAACCCGGCGCGATGTCGGTGACCAGCGGCCCCAGCGTGTAGAACGGGGCCTCGTAACACATCTCCTCTTCCTTGCGGACCTGCATTTCGATCTGGTCCATGGGAATGTGCCCCGGCCCTTCGATCATCACTTGCACGTCGTAGTCCCAGGCCTTCTTGGTGAGCTCGCCCAGGGTTTCCAGCTCGGCGAACTGGGCCTCGTCGCTGGCGTCCGCCACGCTCCCGGGACGCAGCCCGTCCCCCAGCGAGAAGCTCACGTCGTACTTCTGGAAGATCTTGCAGATGTCTTCGAAGCACTCGTAGAGCATGTTCTGCCGGTGGTTCTTGACCATCCATTCGGCCAGGATGGAGCCGCCGCGGCTGACGATGCCGGTGATGCGCCTGGTGGTGAGCGGAATGTGCTGCACCAGCACGCCGGCGTGGATGGTCATGTAGTCCACGCCCTGCTCGGCCTGCTCTTCGATGACGTCCAGCATCACGCGCGCGCTCAGGTCCTCCACGCGCCGCACGCGCGAGAGCGCTTCGTAAATGGGCACCGTGCCGATGGGCACCGTCGAAGCCTCGAGGATGGCCTTGCGGATGGCCGGTATGTCGCCGCCGGTGGAGAGGTCCATTACCGTATCGGCGCCGTACTTCACCGAGTAGCGCAGCTTCTCCAGCTCCTCTTCGACGTTGGACAAAACCGCGGAATTACCGATATTGGAGTTGATCTTGCAATTGGAGGCGACACCGATGCACATGGGCTCCAGGTTCCGGTGGTTGACGTTGGCCGGGATGATCATCCGGCCGCGGGCCACTTCGGAGCGAACCAACTCGGGAGACAGATTTTCCCGCCGCGCGATGTGGCGCATCTCCTCCGTGATCATGCCCTGGCGGGCGTAGTACATCTGTGTGCGAATCTTGTCGTTCTTACGTTTGGCAACCCACTCTGTGCGCATAATGGCTCCTGGTGGCTGCGGGCGGGATTCCATAACGGAACCCGCCCGCACCGGGGGTGTATGGGCCGGGCAAGGCCGGCCCCCTTCTAACACTGCTTCTTCTTAGGCTTTTTTGCTTCCTTTTTGGGACTCTTATCCTTAGCCACAGGAATCCTCCCTTATGTTGAGATTATACTCTGTAGCGAAGCCGGCACCATGCCTAATATTCGGGCAGCGCGGCCGCTTCGAGGTTCCGCGCCGTCTACTTCCGGCCCTTACCCTTAGCCTTGGCCTTGGGCTTGGGCTTGGCCTTTGGCGTTTCTTCCACGATGGGGTCGGCCAGCAGGGCGGCTCCGGCCATGGCTTCGTCGGGGCTGACCGTCTTGAGGACCTCCTGAAACAAGGCCGCCTTGCGGAGATCCCCCTTGGACGGCGGCACCTGCTCGTGACGGTAGTCGTGATCGCTGTGGCAGGTCCGGCAGCGCACTTTGGCCGGCTCGCGGTTCAGAACGGAAACCACCGCGTGGTTCATGATGCGCTTGCAGCGCACGCAATAATCGTCGATGATGTCGCCCAGGCGGTATTCGGACATGGGGCCTCCTAAGTGGCCGTGGACTGGCCGGCGGGTTCCGGTTCCGGCTGCTTGGGCTCGGGAAGCGCCCACTGGGCCGGCTCGAAACCCACGTACTTGCAGATGCGCAACTGGCCGGCCTCGGTCTCCACCAGATCGCCTACCGCCAGCGGGTCTCCCGATTCGCGCAGGCCGCGCCACGCGTCGTATTCGTTCAGCGCCTCCACCTGGCCGCGCTGTTCGTAATCTCTGGGCTTGACCGAGGCGCAACCGGCGACGTGCGGCGCCCAGCGGAACTGCTGCCGTGGCGAATCCTTCATGCGGTAGATCCGATAAAGCGGCATAGCTCTACATTGTAATCGAAGTCGCCGCCCGATTCGCGCGGCGGAATCCCTACGCCTTCGCACCCCCGCCTGAAGCGACCCCCACTATCCACCCGTCTGCAAGTTGGATCACCCGGTGTCCGTATGCCGCGTTGGTCTCCGAATGGGTCACCTGCACGATGGTCGTCCCCTCTTCGTTGAGCCTCTTGAACAGCTCCATGATCTCCTTGCCCTGGCTGGAGTGCAGGTTCCCTGTGGGCTCATCCGCCAGAATCAGCTTGGGGTTGGCGATCACCGCCCGCGCCACCGCCACGAGCTGCTGCTGACCGCCCGAAAGCTGGCTCGGAAACAGGTCGCGCTTGGCTACGATGTGGAACCGGTCGAGCGTGTCGCACACCGCCGCGGCGCGCTCGGAACTCTTCACGTTGCGATAGGAGAGCGGTATGTCCAGGTTCTCGTAAACCGTCAGGTCGTCGATCAAGTGGTAGCTCTGGAACACGAATCCGATGTACTTCTTGTTCAGCTCCGCGCGGTCCCTCGGCTTCATGCGGTGCACCTGGTGGTTCAGAAACTCGAACTCGCCGGTCCAGGCGCCGTCGAGCATCCCCAGGATGCTCAGAAGCGTCGATTTCCCCGCCCCGGAGGGGCCCATGATGGTGACAAACTCGCCCTCTTTGATTTCCAGGTTGATGCGGCGCAGCACGTAACTCCGGCCGAAGCCGCTTTCATAGAATTTCTCGACATTGCGAAGAACGATCATGGTCCTTCCTATTCGTGCCGCAGCGCGGTCACGGGGTCAAGCGCCAGGGCGCGCCGCGAGGGCAGATAGCTCGCGGCCAGCGCCACCGCTCCCAACGCCACCGGGATGGCGGCGAAGGTGTAAGCGTCGGTGGCCTTCACGCCGTAGAGCATGGCGGCCATCAGCCGGGTGAGCGCGAAAGCCGCCGCCAGCCCCGCCGCGATTCCATACCCCGCCAGGCGCGCCCCTTGCCCTACTACCAGCTTAAGCACATCGCCCGGCTGCGCGCCCAGCGCCACTCGAATCCCGATCTCGTGCGTCCGCTCGCTCACGTCGCAGGAGATCACGCCGTAGATCCCCACCGCCGCCAGCACGAAAGCGATCAGCGCGAAAACTCCGAGAAGCACGGTGTTGAAGCGCGCCCCGGCGATGGCCTGATCCACCACGTCTTCCATGGAACGCGCGTCCGCCACGGGCTGGTCGGGGTCGAGTTGGTGCACTTCACGTTCCACCGGGGAGGCCAGCGAGAGCGGCGGGGCGCCCTCTGGGCCCGCCGTTTGCACCACCATGGTCATGGTCGCGGCGGGCGCCTGCGGGTAGGGGCAGTAGATGGTGGGCCAGTCCTGGTTTTCGATCCGCTCCGGCTTGACGTCTCCCACCACGCCGACGATCTCGGACACGCGCCCGTTGTTGGCATCCACCACCAGGCGTCCGCCAATGGGATTCGCCTGGGGCCAAAAACGCCGCGCCAGGGTCTGGTTCACGACGATCACCGGCGGCGCCTGGCTGGTGTCCGAGTCTGCGAACACGCGCCCCGCCAGCAGCGGAATCCCCATGGTGCGGAAGTAGGCGGAATTAACCGACCGCAGCAGCCCGATGGGCCGCTGTTCGGGCGCCGGCTCCGGGCGCCCATCCACGGCGAAGGCCGATCCCCCACCCAGGCCCGTCAGCGGCAGCCCGCTCACGGCGCCCACCGCGCGAACTCCCGGCAGCGCCGCCACCCGGTCCGCCACCTGCTGCAAGAAGGCGATCCGCCGGTCCGGCGCCGCGTTCCGGCCTCCCGCCAGCGGCACCCGCACGGTCAGCAGCGCCGAGGGCCGGAATCCCGGGTCGGCCGATCGCAGCCTCACAAAGCTGCGAATCAGCAGCCCCGCGCCGATCAGCACCACCACCGCCAGCGACACTTCCGCAACCACCAGCGCATTGCGCACCAGTCGTCCGGAGCGTCCGGTGGTGCCGCCGCGGCCGACCTCCGTCAGGGCGGCGTTGAGATCGGCGCCCGACGATTGCATGGCCGGCGCGATGCCAAACAAAATTCCCGTCGCCAGCGACACGCCCAGTGCAAACAGAAACAATCGGGCGTCCACGCTGGCTTCCGCCAGCCGCGGAATGCTGGCCGGCCCCAGACGCGCCACCAGCGCCACAACGCCGCGCGCCAGCGCCATTCCCAGCGTTCCACCCGCCAGCGCCAGCAGCATACTCTCGGACAGCAGTTGCGCCACAATCCGGCCACGGCCGGCACCCAGCGCGAAGCGGATGGCGATCTCCTTTCGCCGCGTGGCGCCGCGCGCCAGCAGCAGGTTAGCCACATTCACGCAGGCCATCAACAGCAGGAAACCCACCGCCGCCATCAGTACCAGCAGCGCCTGTCGCACGTGGCCCACCAACTGCTCGCGAAGCGGATAGAGCGATGGCCGCCAGCCTTTGTCCAGCGCCGGATTGGCCTGCTCCAGGCGGCTCCCGATGAGGTCCATTTCGGTTCGAGCCCGCTCCATCTCCACTCCCGGTTTCAACCGGCCAATCACGGTCAGGAAGTGCATCCCCGGGGTGCGGGCATCAACGGGGCTGAGCCCCAGCGGTATGAAGACATCCACCGCGGAGCCCATCGCCGAAAAACCGGCCGGCAGCACGCCCACTACCGTATAGCTCCGGTCGCGCAGCCGGATGGCCTTCCCCGCAATCGCAAGGTCCCCGCCGAACCGCCGCTGCCACAGCGCGTAACTCAGCAGCGCGCAATTCGTGCGGCCGGGCTGGTCTTCCTCGGGGAGAAACGTGCGCCCTACAACCGGCTCGACTCCCAGCAGCGGAAACAGACTCGCCGAAACGCGCTCCGCCCGCAGTTCTTCCGGATCGATGTGGCCGTTCGGCCCCCCGGTGAGGTTGATGGAAACGTCTTGAATCGCGGCCAGCGACTCGAACGCGCGGCTCTCGGTCCGCCACTCCAGGAAATTGCCGGGTGCCACCCACATCTTTTCCAGGTTCTGGGCGGGGTTCCTTTCCCACAGCACCAGCAGGCGTTGCGGATCGCGAAACGGCAGCGGCTTCAGCAACACGGCATCCACCACGCTGAAGATGGCGCTGGTTGCGCCCATGCCGAGCGCCAGTGCCACCAGGGCCACGGCGCTGAAACCGCGGGCCTTCCACAGGAGGCGCACCCCGTGGCGCAGATCCCGGCCGAGCGAGTTCATGGCCTGTCAGGTTAGCAGATCGCGGTCCCCTCCGCAGTACTAACCCGCGTGAACCGTGGCGTGGGCGGCGGCGTGGTCTTTCAGCGCTTCGGCCTTGTCGGTGAACTCCCAGGTGAAGGTGTCTTCGGTACGGCCGAAATGGCCGAAGGCCGCGGTCTTGCGGTAGATGGGGCGGCGGAGCTTCAGGTGATCGATGATCCCGCGCGGGGTCAAGGCGAAACTCTCGCGCACCAGGTGGGTGAACCGGCTGTCGGGAATCGCGCCCGTGCCGAAGGTGTTCACGGACACCGATACCGGTTCGGCGACGCCGATGGCGTAGGCAAGTTGCACTTCGCAGCGGGTCGCCAGCTTGGCGGCCACGATGTTCTTGGCGATGTAACGCGCCATGTAGCAGGCCGAGCGGTCCACCTTGGTGGGGTCCTTGCCGGAGAAGGCGCCGCCGCCGTGACGGCCCATGCCGCCATAGGTGTCGACAATGATCTTGCGGCCCGTGAGACCGGTATCGCCGTGCGGCCCGCCTACCACGAAACGGCCTGTCGGGTTGATGTGATACTTGGTCTGCGAATCCACCATGCCGGAAGGAACCACGGCGTCGATGATGTGCTTCTTGACTTCGCGGCGGAGCTTATCGGTGGAAATATCGGGGCTGTGCTGCGTGGAGATTACCACGGCCTCGATGCGCTTGGGCTGGTTATCGACGTACTCGACCGAGACCTGGCTCTTGCCGTCGGGGCGGAGGAAGTCCAGGATGCCCTCGCGGCGCGCTTGGGAAAGGCGCTGCACCAGTTTGTGGGCCATCATGATGGGGAGCGGCATCAGCTCGGCGGTTTCTTCGCAGGCATAGCCGAACATGAGGCCCTGGTCGCCGGCGCCGCCGGTGTCCACGCCCATCGAAATGTCGGGCGATTGCGACTGAATCAGGTTGAGCACGCCGCAGGTTTGGCAATCGAACCCGTAGCTGGCGTCGTTGTAGCCGACGTACTCGATGGTGCCGCGGGCGATACGCTGAACGTCCACGTAAGTCTTGGTGGTGATTTCACCGGCCACAATGCAAATGCCGGTGGTGACCAGCACTTCGCACGCCACGCGGCCAGTGGCGTCATCCGCCAGAACCGCGTCTAAAACGGCGTCTGAAATCTGGTCGGCAATTTTATCCGGATGACCTTCGGTGACGGATTCCGACGTAAAAAGATACCTTTGAGTTTCTGCCAAGCTGGCCTCCTGCGGTACAGTTCTTCAATTTAACATGCGGTCTAATAGCGATAATGGTCCGGCTTATACGGGCCTTCGACGGGCACGCCCAGATACTCGGCCTGCTCGGGCCTGAGCGTGGTGAGCTTCACGCCGATCTTTTCCAGGTGCAGGCGCGCCACCTCTTCATCCAGCTTTTTGGATAGCGTGTAGACGCCGGGCTGGTACAGATCGCGGTTCCTCCACAGGTCGATCTGGGCCAGCGTCTGGTTGGAGAAGCTGTTACTCATGACGAAGCTAGGGTGGCCGGTGGCGCAGCCCAGGTTGACCAGGCGGCCTTCCGCCAGGATAAAAATGCTGTGGCCATCGGGGAAGGTGTACATATCCACCTGGGGCTTGATGTTTGTCTTTTTCGCGGCGGAGGCGTTCAGGGGGTCTATCTGGATCTCGTGGTCGAAGTGGCCGATGTTGCAGACAATCGCCTGGTCTTTCATCCGGGCCATGTGCTCCAGCGTGATGACGTCGCGGTTGCCGGTGCAGGTGACATAGATGTCGCCGCGGCCGAGGGTGTCTTCGACGGTGGTGACTTCGAAGCCCTGCATGGCCGCCTGGAGCGCGTTGATGGGGTCGATTTCGGTGACGACCACGCGCGCGCCCATGCCGCGAAGCGATTGCGCGGATCCCTTGCCCACGTCGCCGTAGCCGCAGATCACCGCGACTTTGCCGGCCACCATGACGTCGGTGGCGCGCTTGATGCCGTCGGCCAGAGATTCGCGGCAGCCGTACAGGTTGTCGAACTTGGACTTGGTGACGGAGTCGTTGACGTTGATGGCGGGGACCAGGAGCTGGCCGGCCTCGTGCATCTTGTACAGGCGGTGCACGCCGGTGGTGGTCTCCTCAGACACGCCGCGCCATTCCTTCGCGACCCGGTGCCAGCGTTGGGGGTCCTCCGCGTGGATCTGCTTCAGCAGGTCCTTGATGACTTTTTCTTCGTGGCTGGCGGAGGGCGTCTCTACCCAGCCGCCGCCTTCCTCCAGTTCGTAGCCCTTGTGGATGAGCAGCGTGGCGTCGCCGCCATCGTCGACCACCAATTGAGGTCCCTGGCCGCCGGGATGGCTGAGGGCCTGGTAGGTCGACCACCAGTAGTCTTCCAGCGACTCGCCCTTCCACGCGAAGACGGGCACGCCGGTGACGGCTATGGCCGCGGCGGCGTGGTCCTGGGTGGAGAAGATGTTGCAGCTTGCCCAGCGCACGGAAGCGCCCAGAGCGGCAAGCGTCTCGATGAGCACCGCGGTCTGGATGGTCATGTGCAGCGAGCCGGTGATGCGCACGCCCTCGAGGGGCCGCTCGCTCGCGTACTTGCGGCGGATGGCCATCAGGCCCGGCATTTCCTGCTCGGCGATGGAGATCTCCTTGCGGCCCCAATCGGCGAGCGTTAAATCGGCTACTTTGAATCCGGCGGCCTGATTCAACGTTGTGCTACCCAGCGTTGCAACGCCCATTCGTTTGCTCCCTTGCATCTGGAAATCTTGATACATTGATATTAGAACTTTTTGATTATGGCGTCAATCCTGAAATCCCTGCGGCTGGCGGCGGACCCTAGCCGGCTGAGGGTGCTCTTGCTGCTGGAGCAGGAAGAGCTGTCGGTGGCCGAGCTGCAAGAGATCCTGGCCACGGGGCAGAGCCGGATTTCGACCCACCTGGCGCAGTTGAAGCAGGCGGGCCTGGTGGACGACCGGCGGGCCGGGAAGAACTCTTTTTACCGTCTGCAAGCGCCGGCCGAGCTGATGGGCCTGCTGCGCAAAGCCGCCCGCGAAATTCCCGAAGCCGCCGAGGACCGGCAGGCGCTGCGCCTGGCGATGCGCCAGCGGCAGGACAAGATGCGGCGCTATTTCGACGAGCTGGCGGGCAAGTTCGGGCGGCAGTACGTGCCGGGGCGGTCGTGGAAAGGGATCGCCGAAGCGCTGTTGAAGCTGATGCCGCCGATGGTGATTGCGGACCTGGGGGCGGGCGAGGGAACCCTCTCGCAGTTGATGGCGCAGCGGGCCCGGAAGGTGATCGCCGTCGACAATTCCGAAAAGATGGTGGAGTTCGGCGCGGACCTGGCGCGCAAGCACGGCATCGGCAACCTGGAATACCGGCTGGGCGATCTCGAAGCTGTGCCCATACGCACGCGCACGGTGGACCTGGCGTTTCTGAGCCAGGCGCTGCATCACGCGGCGCATCCGCAACGGGCCATTGCGGAGGCGTGGCGGATTCTGAAGCCCGGCGGGCGGATCGCCATCCTGGATTTGAGCCGGCACCACTTCGAAGAGGCGCGGGAGATGTACGCGGACCTGTGGTTGGGATTCACGGAACTGGAGATCGAGCGGTATTTGAAGGCCGCGCGCTTCAAGAACGTAGAGACGGCCGTAGTCTTCCGCGAGCAGGAGGCGCCGCATTTCGAGACCGTGCTGGGGGTGGCGGAGAAGTAGGCATAGGCGTTAGGACAAGATCGCCAAAACCGATCTCGCCCGAAACCAGGGTGAATGCCTGAGAGCGACCGTGCCTTCCCACAACGCCGTTTGGGGCCAGTTTCCGAGTGGACGACAATCTGCTCGGAGAACGTCGGATTCCGGTAATTAGAGTCACCGACAAATGAAGCGGGACGGCACCGTGGTTTCTTCATTGAATTGGAGCGCTCCGTATGAAATACTCAGTTCCGGAGGCTCGTAATGCCGAGTTCCGTCACGTGTGCGATAGCCGCACTGGCTGTGTTCTCGTTCTCTGTCGCCGCACAGCATCTGGAGGTCGGGAAGCCCGCGCCCTCAGTGAACCTAGAGCGAACGATACCAGCCACACGACACCCGAGTTTGGAAACCCTGAAAGGCAAGCCGACTGTCATCGAGTTCTGGGCAACTTGGTGCGGCTACTGTATTCAGGAGATTCCGCATCTAAACGCTCTTGCCGACAAATTCGGGGATGTCCGGTTCTTGTCGATCACAGACGAGCAGCCTTCAACCGTCGAACCCTTCCTGGCTAAACGGCCAATCTCGGGAGAAGTTGGTATAGACCGCAACGGGTCCACGTTCAAGGCATACGGTATTGAGGGCAGACCCCAAACCGTGCTTGTGGATAAGGACGGCGTTGTGCGTGGCATCCTGTACCCGACTCAACTCACCGTAGCCGTGTTGGAGAACTTCATTGCGGGCCGACCGCTGAATCCCAATCCTCGCCGGCGCGGTCTCCGGATTTTGGAGGAGAACACCACTGAGCCGCTCTTCGCGGTCATTCTGCGTCCGGCAACCAAGAAGGGTGGGAACTTAAGCCTAAACCCTGGTTACGCGCAGGGTGAGGGCCTCACGCTCCGGACGATTCTCACATACGCTTTCTCGACTTACGCCACGCGGCTGGAAAGCTCGTCCGATCTGCTGGACACACGCTACGATTTCTGCGTCTCGCTCCCCCGGGGCGGCAATGATGAGCCGCTACTCCTGCGCGAAGCTCTCCAGCGTGCGTTCAAGCTGAAGTTCCACTGGGACAAAAGGGAGGTTGATGCTCTCGTCCTCACGGCGCCCAACCCGAAGATGGCCGAACTCAAATCGCTGGGACCCACGATGTTTACCTTTGTGGGCGGCCTGGAATGGCGGCTCAAGCAATTCGTGGTAGATGAGACCGGCCTGCGGGGATATTACAGGTTCGAACAGCCGCCGGATGACGAGCGCATCGAGCAGTTCCTAAAAGACAATCTCGGCCTCCAGCTAGCGCCCGCGAAACGGACGGTCGAGATGCTTGTCGTGGACTCGTTGGAACTGGCCGAAGTCGGCGCGACTCTGCCGGGACGATAGGATTTGGTTCTTCAGTGCAAAAAGACGGTGCAACCGGAATGCGGCGAAGTCGAACCGCTCTCGCCCATCGTGAGCGGATCACGCGCCATCCGGAAGTTGGGCGCTCCGGGATCCATGTCAGGGCATCGGCAAGCCGGAAGCGCTGAAGTATGTGCTGGCGGGGTGCTGGTCCAGACGCATCACGCAGGAGCACCGCCTCGTCTACAGAGTGGGCGAATCGCGCATCGATTTTCTTCAGGCGCGGTATCACTATTGACGGTCGGGCGATGGCGCCGGCGGACTTTCCGCCGGAGGCTTGGGCGCCGCCGTCTCCCGGTTCGGGCCCAGTCCCAGCGCGATCAGCGACAACGAATTGATCTTTCCCGTGGAATCCAGGTTCTGCCCGGCCTGGAACTTCTTGAGCGCGTCCACCGACGCCTGGTTCCAGGTGCCGCTGGCATCTTCGGGTTTCAGGTAGCCCTTGGCGGCCAGCGCATCCTGGATTTCCTTGTACCGCTGGGGCGTCGGCGCCACTTGCCGGTTACGCCACGTGACACGCTTCACCGGCCCCTTCTTCCCGCGGCGCGAAGCGGTGGTCCTGGAGCCGGCTTTGGTAACGCCGGGATGCGAGGCCGTGGTTCTGGGGGCCATCGCCGCCTTTGAGACGCCGGTTCTCGAAGGCGCCGGGTGCGAAGCTGTGGTTCCGGAAGCCACCGTCCCTTTCGAGACGCCGGCCTTGGTGGCGCCGGGGTGCGGGGCTGTGGTTCGGGCGGCTGCCGCCCGCTTCGAGACGCCGGCTTTCGAAGGAGCCGCTTTCTTCTTCTTGGCCGCCCATGCGGGCCGCTTCGTCAGGGTCTTCCTGGGAGACGCGATCTTGTTCGCTGGAGTTGTGATGTCGGCGCTCCAACCGAGCGCCGCCAGCGCGGCGATGCCCGCCCAGCACAGAACGGTCCTCATGCCTGTAGTACAGTTTAGCGCGGCACGCCGGCGCGCGCGTGCCGCCTGCTTCACGGGTCAGCGAGCGTTGGGAAGAGTGCCGGCCGCAAACGCCGGGGCCCACTCCCCGTTGGGACCGCGCTCTTTCCGCAGCACCCGGAACGTGACCGGATCGCCGGGCTTCAGCGTGTTGCGGACGCGCGTCACATCGTCCACGGTGTTGATGGTCTGATGGTTGATGGAAGTCAGCACATCGCCCGGCTGCAGCCCGATGTCTTCGGCGAAAGAGTCGGGTTCCACCGAATAGACCCGGACCCCGCCTTTTTCCTTGAGGCCCAGGCCCTCGCGCCGCTGGTCGGTGAGGTTCTCAAGCCGCATGCCCAGGCTCACCGCGGAGGCTTCGACCTTATTCAACTCCTGCTCGTTCCCCGCGCCGAACCGCTCCGGGAAAAGCTGGGCCAGATCGCCCACCACCACGTGGAAGTCCTGCCGCTTATGATCGCGCACCACCCCAACGTCCAGCGAAGTGCCCACAGGGGTCGCGGTCACCGTGTCGATCACATCGTTGTTGGTGCGAACGGGCTTGCCGTTGATGGACACGATAATGTCTTCCGCCTTGATCCCGGCCTTGTCCGAGCCGCCGCCGGGTGTCACCGACTCGACGAACACGCCTTCGCTGACGCCCGCCTCTTTCAGCAGGGCGCGGGCCTTATCGGTGTCCGACTGCACAATCGTGACGCCGATTCCGCCGCGCGTCACCTTGCCGTTCTTGATGATCTGGTTATAGACCTGCGCCGCCATGTTCATGGGCATGGCGAAGCCGACGCCCTGGTAGCCGCGCGACAGGGAATTGGTGGCGATGGCCGTGTTGATGCCAATCACTTCGCCGCGGATGTTGAGCAGCGGTCCGCCGCTGTTGCCCGGGTTAATGGCCGCATCGGTCTGGAGAAAGTGCTGGAACTGCGATTCCGGATCGACATCGCGCTCCTTGGCGCTGATGATGCCCGCGGTCACCGTGGCCTGAAGGCCGAATGGCGAGCCGATGGCGACAGCCCAGTCGCCTACCTGCACGGCGTCGGAATTGCCGATCTTGGCGGCCACCAGGTTCTTCTTGCCTTCCACGCGGATCACGGCGAGATCGGTGGGCGCATCCACACCCACCACCTTGGCGTCGTACTCGATGGGATCGCCGGTAAACTTCACCTGGATGCGGTCGGCCTTGTCGACCACGTGATTATTGGTCAGGATGTACCCGGCCGTGTCCACCACCACGCCGGAACCCAGCGCCGTGCCCCTCCGCTGGGGCATGTCGGGGGTCCCGTCGCCGAACGGACTACCACCGAAGAAACGGTAGAAAAACTCGTCCATCCCGCCGTTGTCGCCCTGGTCCTGGTCGTCCGGAGGCGTCAACTGGCGCTTGCCGCCGCGGGGCGTCGACCGCACGGGAGCCTTCGGCAAATAGGTGGTGGAAATGTTGACCACGGAAGGCTCGACCTGCTTGGCAATCTGGGTGAACGTGTTGGACAGTTCAACGGGGTTGGGGATGACCAGCGGCGTCGCTCCGGGCGCGACCTGGTTCTCCTTGGCTGCCTTTACACCCGAGTTGATCAGGGTGCCGATCACGATACCGATCGACAGTGTGAACAGCACCAACGTGAACGAAAGAAACTTTTGCGTCCGCAATTTGTTAAAGATACTCATGGATCTTCATTTCTCCTACGTGTACTCGCTAGCTTGATGGATGCAGCCGTGGATTCAATGGTTTCGCCTCCACCAGCACCACCCCACCCAGGATGAGAGCGGCGCCCGCGGCGGCGCGTCCCGATAGGCCCTCACCCATAATGCAATACGATGTAATCCACGCAAAGACCGGCTCCAGCATATAAATCAGCCCAGTCCGTGTCGAGGTGGTGTACTGCTGGGCCCACGCCTGAATCGTAAAAGCCAGAGCGGTAGCCAACAGCCCCGTCACTAGTATGGCGCAAATCACCGCGGGCCGCCACCGGACATGGGGCGTCTCCACCCACCAGAACAACGACAGAGCCAGCACCGCGGCGGCGCCGACTTGCGCTACGGACAACAGTTGAAAGCGCATGCTCTCGGAAAAATGGCCCAGCGTCACGATGTGCGCGGCGAACCCAATGGCGCAGAAAAACGTCAGCAAGTCGCCCCGGCCAATCCAACCGCCAACGCGGTCTAGCGTCATCAGACCCAGCCCAGCCGTAGCCACCAGCACCCCCGCCACCTCGGAAACCTGGGGCCTGCTCCTATAGACGAGCGCCGCGAGCAAAGGTACCAGCACCGATGTCAAGCCCGTGATAAAGGCCGATTTGGGCGCAGTGGTGAGCCGCAACCCCAGTGTTTGGAACAGATACCCGGCAAAAAGAAAGACGCCGGCAAGCCCCCCCGCGGCCGCTGTCTTCCCGGTAAAGGGCGCCCTTCGGAGCCCGCGAAACAAAGCCAAAAGCGCCCCGGTGGCCAGGGAAAACCGCAGCGCCAGGAACAAGAGAGGCGAAACGTCCAGCAGAGCCGCTTTCACCAGGACAAAGGTGGCGCCCCAGACCACGGTGTTGAGGACCAGCGCCGCTTCCGCCTTGCGGCGGCTCACTTCCCGCTCCCACCGGGCGCGGGATCGCGCATCAGCAGGAGCAGGGTCAGAAAGATGCGCTTGAGGCCCAAATCGCGCCCTTCCGGCCGGAACCATTCCTGGGTGGTGTGAACGCCTCCGCCCGCTCCCCCACCGCCGATGGCGATGGCCGGAATTCCCAGCGACATGGGAATGTTCGCGTCCGTGGACGAGCAGTCCAGATGGGAGCGGATGCCGAGGTGCGTGTCCACCGCCCGCACGTACTGGAGAATGGGGGCGTCTTCGGGGAGGGCCGCCGCGGGTCGCGCCCCGATCTCCTTCAGCCTGGCCGCCACCTTGCCGCCGGTGGCGCGCTGGTTCTCGAGATCGCGGGCACGGTCCACGGCGCCGCCCAGCAGGTCCACGAGCTCGTCCATTTTCTCGTTGGTTTCGGAGCGGATGTCCACTTTCGCGCGTGCCATCTGGGGGATGGCGTTGACGCCCGAGCCGCCCTCGATCAGGCCCACATTCACAGCCGACTTGGGAGCGCCGTCGAGCCGCGCTTCGCTGAACAGCGCCACCGCGCGGCACAACGCGTGCAGCGGATTGCCGACACCGTAATCGCTCCAGCTATGGCCGCCCGGACCGGTGAACGCGATCTCGAAGCGGCGGCTTCCCAGCGCGCGGCTGGTGATGTAATCGGTGTTGGCGCCGTCGAGCACCAGGAAGGCCTGGATCTTGCGGGCCAGCGGTTGTTTCGAGAGATGCCGCATCCCCAGCAGATTGCCCTCGCCTTCCTCGCCGACGTTGGCCACCAGCAGTGGGTTGGCCGAAAGATCCGCGGGCCGGGGACAATTCTTCCAGGCGCGCGCCACCGCCAGCAGGGCCGCCAGGCCGGCGCCATTATCGGAGACGCCCGGACCGAGAAAACGGCCATCCGCTTCCACCGTGACATCGTCTTTGTTGCGCGGGGCGATGACCGTGTCGAGATGCGCGGTGAGAGCGACATAAGGGCCGGCACCATCGGAGGCGATCACGTTCCCGGCGCGGTCGATGGAGGCATCCCATCCCAGGGCGCGGAAGCGTTCCAGGAACCAGGCGGCGCGCTCCTGTTCGAGGAACGTGGGCGCCGGCACGCGGCAAAGCTGCAAGTGCGTCTCATTGATCCACTGCTTCTCGCGCGTGAACCATTGCAGGCACTCGCGCACCTCGCGCTCGCCGGCCAGTTCGCCGATCTCGATGCCCGTTGCCCCGTTGCCAGCCATGCTGACTGACAGTGTAGCAGTGGTGGGGCATGCTTTAGCTTGCCAATTATTCCACGCGCAGGGCGGCGATGGGATCGGCGTGCGCGGCGCGGCGGGCGGGGATTGCGGCTGCTGCCAGCGCCACCAGGGTCACCAACACCACGGTGGCCGCCAGCATCCAGAGGCTCCAGGGATTTACGCCGTAAAGCAGGCCGCGGAGAAGACGCTGGCCGCCGAGCGCCAGCCCGCAGCCCAGCGCCACTCCGGCCAGCGCCAGCCGCAAGGCTTCGCCAATCACCTGCCCGGCCAGCAGCGCGGGAGTGGCGCCCATGGCCACACGAATTCCGAATTCGCGCATGCGGCGGGCCACGGCGTAGAGCGTCACGCCAAACAGACCAGCCGCGGCGAGCACCATGCACAAAAGCGCCATGCCGCCGCTGACGTCCACGGCCAGTTCCTCTTCACTTCGCTGGCGGCGCATGTGTTGCGACAGGGTGAGGAAGTCCTCTGCCAGGAAGGCCGCATCGGCTTTGCGGATGCGCTCCCGGGCCGGCACCGTGATGCGCCCCGCGTCCCTGGTGGTTTCGAGGAAATAGGTGATGTCGCCGGACGGCCGTTGTGCGAACGGAAAATAGACAAATGGCTCGATGGCCTCTTTGAGGTGCGCGGAAGGGCCGTCTTCGACGATGCCGACAATCTGCCGGTCTTTCCCGCCAAGCCGCACCCAGGCCCCCAGGGGCTCCTGGGCCGGAAAGAAATTGCGGACGAAGGCCTCGCTCACCATCGCCACCAGGGTGGAATCCGGGCCATCGCCTTCGGAAAACGTGCGGCCCCTGAGAACGCGCGCTCCGGTGGTTGCGAAATAGCTCGGGCTTACCTGGTTGAAGCGGAAGGTGAGCTTGGGCTGGCCGGGGCGCTCCAAGGCGACCCGCTGGCCTCCCCCCGACCCCGAAAGCATCACCCGGCGGCAGTAGGCCACTCTCACCACGCCGGGAAGCGCGTTCAACTCGCCGGCCAGGCGATCGGAACGAGTGGCCACCGGGCCGCCGGTGTTCCAGAAGCCGGCCACGATCAGCAGGTTGCGGTCCGGGTCCATGGCGGGGCGAACCGCGGCCACGTTTTCGAGACTGCGCCACAACAGCCCCGCCGAATTGGCCACCGCCGTGATAAGGGCCATCTGCACCACCACCAGCGCGGCCAGCCAGCGGTTGGCCGATGGCGAGGAAACCGCCTGCAACGCCGGCATGACCCCGACCTTCCACATGTCGCGCAGCGGGATGACCGCGCCGACAGCCGCCACCAGCAACATGGCGCCCGCACTAAAGGCGAACACGCGCGCGTCCAGACGGATGTAATATTCGCTATACCGCTGCCCGGCGTACAGCAGCGCCGGAGCGAAATCGATCAGCCAGTCCGCCAGGAGCAATCCCAACGCGGTGCCGGCGCCCGCCAGCAGCAGGCTTTCCGAGAGGTGCTGGCGCAACAGGGCCGCGCGGCCCGCGCCCAGCGCCAGGCGGACGCCCGTCTCGCGCCTGCGCACCTGGTTCTCAATCAACCTCAGACCGGCGAAATTGGCCGCGGCAATGGCCAAGACCATCAGCACGATCCACGGAAAAACGTCGCCAGGCGTGTTTTCTGGTTTGACCTCCGGGCGGGTGAACGAGAAAACGGCCGCTGAGCGCCCGGGCTCGTGGGCCAGCCCCGCGGATTCCCGCTGCCGCAGCACCTGGTCTATGTCGCGGCGCGCGGCTTCGAGCGTCACGCCGGGTTTCAGGCGGACCAGGGTGGGCTCATACTGCGTATCCTTGTCATCCGCCGGCGAGGCCATATGCAGCGATCCAAACATGGTCTGGTGGGGCACGAACAGGTCCACGGCGATCCCGCGCAGCGGTCCCGCGAAGCCCGGTGGCAGGACTCCGATGACCGTCAGCGCCGCCCGGCCCACCGACACCGTGCGGCCGCAAATGGCAGGGTCGCCGCCAAACGCGGTTTTCCAATAGCGGTCGGTGAGGACCACCTCGCCGTCGGCGCCGGAGCCGGCATGAAACACCCGCCCCATGCCCGCGCCCACGCCGAGCACATCGAAAAAGTTGTCTGAGACGCCGGCAGTAATGGGAAAGTCGTCCCGGTCGGGCAGCTTCACTACCGGGCCGTGGCGATTCTGCACCATGATTCCATCCAGCGTGCGCGCCTGTTGCTGAATGGCTTGAAATTCCGCCCAATTGAGCCCGTCGATGCGGCCTTCGCGGTCACGCACCAAGGCATAAGCCAGTCGTCCGGGTTCCTTGACGGGAAGCGAGCGAAAGTAATAGGCGTCCACCACGCTGAACGCCGCCGTGCTGAATCCGATAGCCAAGCCGAGCGAAACGACCGCCAACAGGGCCGCCCCGGGACGGCGGACCAGCTTCCTCCAGGCCAGAAAGAAGTCGCGCAGGAACATAAGCACTGATTATCAGCACGTCGCGTTCCGCCCGTAACCTGTTGGGCTGCGGGCCCGACTGCCGACGCGACTGTCCGCTTGTGGGATGGCCTGTTCCGGGAGCGGATCTACTCTGGCTCCTGTTTGCCGGCTACGCTCTTCTCCAAAGCCGTCGATCCCATCTTACTGGCATGGGCTGGCTGGCACTGATGCGGTGGAAGTCGGGATGCTCCTGGTTTATCAGGACATTCCGCTCCACATGTGTTACTACGGAAGGCACCATGAGCACCGGGGTGCGGCGCTCGTCATACCACCGGTCGCCGAATGATCGAGCTGCTTCAAACGACGGTGAATTCCACCGCGGCAGATCGTCCGGCGTGATTTCTTCGATGGACAGGCCGGCCGGAACCTCGATCTCGACATAACCCTGGCTTTGCGGGACGCTGCCGGAGGCGTGGACCAGGATCTCCAGTAACGCACCCGCATACGTTTCGGCGGCATAGATTACGCGCCGGCCGGGAGAATTCCATCGCGCGCCGTGGAGCATGGCGCCACTCCCATCGAAGATGGTATGCCGCATATCGGCGATGCGGAACGCCCGCAGCGGGCCGCTACGCCGGAAGGCCATAGACTATGCGGGCCATGACCTCCTCCGCCTGCCGCGCACCCAGTTCCGTCAGAGCGGCATCCAGGGGCGTTTTGCCCCCAATCTCCGGATGAGGGGTGGTCAGAAAGCGCCGGGCCTGCTCGCGATCCTGCCACACGTCTTCGGCCGTGGCAACCACCCGCGCCAGGCGCTCAGTCCGTTCGCTTTCCGCGGGCGTCAGACGTTCCCGCCGCCGTTTGTACGTCGCCTCCGGGACGATCCGATGCATCATGGCGCGCTGTTCACCAGCGTCCGAAAAGACGCGCCGCGCCACGTTGCGAAGGGTTGCTTTGGGCAGGCCGCGCTCGACGGCGTCATTCAGTTCCAGTATGGACGTCACCGGCTTGCCCAGAACGCCCCGACCCCCGAGGACTTCTCCAATGTGACGTGGTTCCATTCGGTATCATTATACCCTATAATTCGGATCAGGTGATACCGGTGTCTGCCTCGGCACAGATGGCTCCCTCCATCCTCTCGGGGGCTTGAAACCCACAGATGATACGCTTCCACTCGACTTTGGGCTTCTGAAAATTGATCAGAAGACACAGGCGGAAGCCGGAGGCTCGCAAGTAGTTGAGGCATTGCGCAGTGTGGTCCTTGGCGAGACGCTCTACGCATTTCAATTCAATCACCAGTAAATCCTCGACCAGGATGTCCGCAAAGTACTCGCCGACATGGTGGCCCTTGTAGGTGACCGCCAAGGAAGCTTGGGCAGTAGCCCGGATGCCGCGAAGGGCGAGCTCTCTCAGCAGGGCACGCTCGTAGACTTTCTCGAGGAATCCGGCGCCAAGCGTATTGGCAACCTCAAAGACCGCGCCGAGCACGCGCTCAGTCAGCGAATCGCAGTATCCGTGTTTATCGGTGTTCATCGGTGGCCAATCTGGGTGTGCCGCCTTACTACAGTCTTTCTCAGATTAATTATGGGCCACCGATGAACACCGATGAACACGGATCAAAGCATTAGAATTGACGGGATCGCCCTCTCTGGCCCCCTACTCCGGCAACGGCTGCCCTTTGGTCTCTGGCGCAAACGGCACGTTCGGCGTACCCGGCGAAGACGCGGCTGGTCAGCAGACCGAGGGTCAGCGGTCCGGCCGCCGCGGCCAGGCGCCCGACGTTGTAGCAGAAGCTCGTGCCGGTGCTGCGCAGACGCGTGGGGAACAGTTCGGGCAGGTAAATGGCATAGCCGCCGAACAGCGCCATCTGCGCGAGTAGCCCGGATGCCGCGAAGGGCGAGCTCTCTCAGCAGGGCACGCTCGTAGACTTTCTCGAGGAATCCGGCGCCAAGCGTATTGGCAACCTCAAAGACCGCGCCGAGCACGCGCTCAGTCAGCGAATCGCAGTATCCGTGTTCATCGGTGTTCATCGGTGGCCAATCTGGGTGTGCCGCCTTACTACAGTCTTTCTCAGGTTAATTATGGGCCACCGATGAACACCGATGAACACGGATCAAAGCATTAGAATTGACGGGATCGCCCTCTCTGGCTCCCTACTCCGGCAACGGCTGCCCCTTAGTCTCCGGCGCGAACGGCAAGGCGGCCAGGCCGACCAGGAATACCAGGCACATGGTGACGCCCGCGTAGCGCATGGGTTCGGCGTACCCGGCGAAGACGCGGCTGGTCAGCAGACCGAGGGTCAGCGGTCCGGCCGCCGCGGCCAGGCGCCCCACGTTGTAGCAGAAGCTCGTGCCGGTGCTGCGCAGCCGCGTGGGGAAAAGCTCGGGCAGGTAAATGGCATAGCCGCCGAACAGCGCCATCTGCGCGAAGCCCATGAGCGGGATCATCCAGAATATGTCGCTGATGTTCTTCAGGTTCCAGAAAGTGTAAGCGGTCATCCCCATGGCGGCCAGAAAGCTGACCGCGAACGCCGGCTTGCGGCCGGTGCGCTGAGTCAGCCGCGTGTAAGCGTACACACCGAAGAACCCTCCCAGGTTCTGGACGAGCGAGGTGATGCCGATCCAGGTGGTGGTTTTGCCGGCCAGTTCGGCGCCGGTGATGCCTTGCGCGCGAAAAGTCTGCTCGAGCACCGGGCGCAGCAGATCGTAGCTGAAGAAGGCGATGCCCCACAATCCAACCACGCCGGCGAAGGCCAGCAGGAAGCCGACAATTGCATTGCGGCGCCAGCGCGGGGTCCCGAAAAGCTCGCCCACCGACCCCATGCGTTTCTTGGCGGCGCGGGCCTGGAGCCACTGTTCGGGTTCTTTCAACTTCTTGAAGACCAGCAGCGCCAGCGGCGCCGGCAGCGCGCCGGCCAGAAACTCCCAGCGCCACGCTCCCACGATGGCGCCGGCGATCTCCAATTGCCCGAGCAGGATACCCACCAGCGCGGCCAGCATGTTGCCCACCGCCGAAAACGCCTGCACCATCCCCAGGGCGCTCGGGCGCGCCCGTTCGGGGACCACCTCGGCCACCAGCGCCACGCCCACGGCGAACTGCCCGCCCACACCCAGCCCGCACAGAAAGCGGTACAGGTTGAAGTCCCAGACGCCCGTGGAGAGCACGCTCAGACCCGTGAAGACCGAGTAGCAGAGAATGGTCATGATCATGGTCCTGGCGCGCCCCAGGCGGTCGCCCAGAATGCCGAAGAGAACCCCGCCGAGGGCCCAGCCGATCATGAAAACCATGGTGGCGTAACCAGCCTGCTCGGAGACCGTGGCATCGCTGGATCTGCCGCCGAGCAGTTCTTGGATGGCCGGCTTGCGAGCGAGGTTGAACAGTTGCTGGGCCATGGTGTCGAACATCCAGCCCAGGATGGCGACGCTCAACACGAACCAGTGATAGCGGGTGAGGTCCTTGTACCAGACGTACCTGGACATGAAGCTGCTATTCTACATCGCCGCCGCCACGCGGTCGCCGGACTTCAGCGGAACATCCGAGGGCAGCGCCACGGCATCGCCTTCCGCCAGCCCCTCGACCACCTGGACCTCGGTGAGGCTCGAGGCGCCCTTCTTCACGGGGCGGCGGGCAACGGTGTCGCCGTTCAGAACAAACACGTAGTCGCCCTGCGCATCGTGGCGCAAGGTTTCTTTGGGGAGCACCAGTGCGCCCTCTACCACCGCCGTGCGGATTTCAGCGTTTACATTGGCGCCCGGAATCAACTCGCGGCCCGGATTCTCGATGGAACAAATCACTTCGCCGACCTGCCGCGAGCCCAGCGCCTGAATCGAAGCCGGCTTCCGCTCCACCGTTCCGCGCCATTGCTTGCCGGGAAGAGCGTCCCACGTAATGGTCACCAACTGGCCCTCCGCCACGCGCCCCAGCTCCGGCTCATCCACGTACACGCGCACGCGCAGCCGGTCGAGCCGCCCGACGTTGGTTGCGAGGTCTCCCACGTTCAGATACGCGCCCGGGCGCACCGCCAAGCCATAGATCTCACCGGCGATGGGCGCCTGGAGCGTGTTCAAGGAGGCGCGCTGCCGCGCCAGGTTCAAGGCCGCTTCGGCATCCTGCAAGCGCGCGCGGGCGGCGGCCACATCGGTCCGGTCCACCAGCGACTTGCGCCGGTTTTCGAGGCCCTCGATCTCGATCTCGGATTGCCGCACCTTATCTTGTGCGGCCTGCACGTCCACGGGGGCGGCGGCTTGTTTTTCCGCCAGCCGCTGCAGCGCGCCGTACTCCTTCTGGTGCTCCTGGAGGTCGAAACGCGCGCGCGCCAGGTTGTTCTCGATGGCGGCCAGCTCCGCGGGCTTGCCGCCGGCTTCCAGCGCCGCCAGGTTGGCGCGCGCCTCGGCCACTTTGGCCTCGCCGGCGGCCACATCGGCCTGAAGCGAGGGATCGACGATCACGGCCAGCTCCGCGCCCTTGGCCACGCGCTGGCCTTCCCGCACCGCGACCTGGCTCACCAGACCCGCGGTTTCCGCGTGCACCGCCTGCCATTCAAACGGCTCCGCCTTGCCGTTGGTGGGGAGCGTGCTCACCAGCGTTGTACGCTTCACGCGCGTGAAATTCACCTGGGGCGGAGCATTTTTTCGAAAGACCCCCCAGCCGATCACTGCCGCGACCACCAGCAGCAAGAAGAGCAGCAGCTTTTTCAACGTCGATCTCCATCCCTATCTTAACCGGGCAGGCGGAAAGCGCAGGAATTCCTCAAGCTCGCCTGGAGTTGAAACCGGCGAAGCTCTTGAGGGCCCGGGGGCTTGTGAAAGGAACGGCTTCGAAATCGGATCGCCGAAGTTCGCCGCGATAGTTCAGATCCCAGGCGACAGCGCCGAAAGGGGCCGTTAGCCGGCGATTCCTATGTTACCGGGAGGGATGCCCCGCCGTACTTGATGACGTACTCCTTGTTGATGGCGTACTCGTCGAAGTGTTTGTCCCACATGCCGACCACCACGGCGTCGGTCGCCTTGATGTTGGAGAAAATGTACTTGAACCTATCCTCCACGATATCCTGTCTCTGGGCCATGCGGCCGCAGGCCAGGAGCTTGTACACAAAGCACGGCTTCTTGGTCTGTTTGACCACCTTGAGCATTTCGTCCGGATCGCCGCGCACAAAAGCCACTTCCCCGCCGTAAACGTCCGAACCACCTTCGGTGGGGTGACCGATATCCACGGGCGCCAGGCCGGGGTTGAACTCGAACAGCTTCTCCCATTCCGCGTGGGTGCGGCCATACTTGTACAGGCAGCACATGTAGTAATCCACGTCCCAGTTCTGCGACTCGATGATGTCGAAAACTTCCGGCCGGTGGCTGGTGACGGCCACCAGCACGCCGGCATCGCGCACCGATTTGCACCACTCGCGAACCCGGTCGAGCTTGCCTCTTCTCCACCAGGCATCCGTGCCGGTGTCGCCGGCGCCTCCGTGGTGAATGGAGATGCAACCGCTTTGGGCGATCTCCCGGGCGCCGCGCCCAGGCCTGAGAGACATGTCCAGACTCGCGGTGTTGCGGGTGGCGAAGAGCAGCTTGCCGTTGTTTTCGGCGTTGTACTTGGTGATTTTCGCCATCCCGTCTTCCATGCAGTTGATGCCCAGCTCCTCACAGTGCTTGAACTGCTGGGCCACTCGTTCGGGCGTGTTCCAGGCTCGCGCCTCGAGACCGATCACCTGGGAAAAATGCGCCCCGGGGCCATTGGAACCGATAATCAGCCGGGAAATGTCGTACTTGCCGAATTTAACCGTGGGCATCGGCTCCTTGGAGAGCGGGCCGGGCACCGGCAGAGCGGGACCACGTCCCCCCCTCCGTGCGGCGGGGGCGCCTGGCGGCGGCTGCTGGGCGGCGCCGGTACGTGCTGCCAAACTGGACGCTGCGGCCAGCGTCCCGATTCTCTGAAAAAAGTCCCGTCGGGAATTCTCGCTCGCCGGGCGCGGTTTAGATTCTGAGTCCATTCCTGCGTGTCTCCTTTGCAGACATGATAGCACTAAAGTCTAAGATTTCACCGCGTGGAACTCCCAGCCTTTGCGGAAGGTGGGTTTCAGCAGCTTGTTGGCTTCAGCGTTGTTGGTAATGCGCATTTTCTCGGGGTCGTACTCCAGCTTGCCTTCGTAGCGGAGCGCAATGACACCCAACACCATCCATTCCACGAAGGGAGCCGCGACCTCGAAGTTGGAGCACGCCGCGTCGCCGCCCTTACACGCGCGGATGAAATCGCGCATGTGGCCGGGTGAGCGGGTGAGCAGAGGCGCGGGCATGCGATAGTCTTTCATCTTCTCGATGGGGATCAGCCGGGTGACGTCACCGTAAGTTCCGGTAGTCAGCATTCCCTTGTCGCCAATGAAGAGACTGCCATCCGGCACAGGGTAACGGAGCGGCTCCGTGGACGCCTTGAGAGCCGCGAACTCGTCCCAATTGAAAACGCGGCCCGGAGACCGGAATTCGTTGGAAGCCGGACGCGCCGGGCCCGCTTCTCCGCCACGGGCCCCTCCGGGTGCGCCCGCGCCGCGCCCGCCGCGGCCCTCCCCGCCGGGACGTGGCAGACTGGGAGGATCGCCGATCCACTCGCCTTCGGGCACGCCAGGAATCATGGGGTTCTCCTTCAGGCCGTCGTACCAGAAGATCTTCAGCGCCGGCATGTCGCCGTAGGGCGCGAAGTCGAAGCGGATCACGGAGGCCTTGGGGAACATGAAGGGGCTTACGCCTTCCTTCTTGATGCACTCCACGCCGACGACCTTGCGCTTCGAAAGATGCAGCGCCATGTTGGGCGCACCCAGAATGTGGCAGGCCATATCGCCCAGGGCGCCGCAGCCAAAATCGTAGAAGCCGCGCCAATTGAACGGCTGATAGAAGAAGCCCCCGTTCCTGTCGGGTTCGGTCTTGCCATCGGCGGTAAACGGGCGCTTTTCGGCCACGCCGAGCCAAAGATCCCAATCCAGAGTGGAGGGAACGGGATCTTCCTTGGGGATTTGGGTAAGGCCCTGGGGCCACATGGGCCGGTCGCTCCAGGCGTGCACTTCGGCGACGTTGCCGATGTCGCCGTTCCAAATGATCTCGGCGCACTGCCGCGTGCCTTCGTTGGAGTAGCCCTGGTTGCCCATCTGGGTGGCCACCCTGTACTTGACGGCCGCGGCGCGCAACTGCCGCGCTTCCCAAACCGTGCGCACCAGCGGCTTCTGCACATAGACGTGCTTGCCGCGCTCCATGCACCATATAGCGGTTGTGGCGTGCATGTGATCGGGCGTGGCGAGGACCACGGCATCGATGTTCTTTTCTTCCTTATCCAGCATTTGCCGGAAGTCCCTGTACTTCGGCACGTTGGGATAGCGGTTGAAGGTGGCGGCCGCGCGCCGGTCGTCCACATCGCACAGCGCGACGATGTTCTCGGTAGGCGCGACGGCCGAGACATTGGCGGCGCCCTGGCCGCCGGAGCCGATCGCGGCCACGTTCAGTTTTTCGTTAGGGGACTTGTATCCCGCGGATTTCAATGATGGCGTGCTGCCGAATCCCACCGCCGGAACAGCGCCGGCCAGCAGGCTACCGTAAAAGAAGTGCCGCCTTGACAATGGCATTTTTCAGATCTCCTGAAAATAATGTTGTATCTAACACTACACCAGACAGCTCTTGACGTAAGCGAAGCACTTCTTCGCCTCTGTGACAATGTCGGAACCCTGCGGAACGGGGTACTCCAGCTCGAGGTTGGCCGGGATGGGGTACTTTTCCGTCTTGAGCAGTTGGAGCACCTCCCTCATGGGTGTGTCGCCCGTGCCCCAGACGGCGACGTTGGGACCGTGGTTCTTCTTGCGATCCTTAAGGTGGAGGTTGGTGATTTTGGCGTGGTGCTGTTTGATGAAGGCGACGGCATCATAGCCGGCGGCCGTGAAGTGGCCGATATCGAGGTTGATGGCGTTGTACTTCCCGTAGGCCATCAACTGGTCGTAGCTTTCGAGGGTGGCCGTCTGGTTGGGGTCGTTGGTGGCGTCGTGGCCGTGGTAGCCCACCATCAGCTTGTGCTTGTCCGCAATCGGGGCGATGCGCTTGGCCATGGTGAGGGTGGTGCTGGTGGTGATGGCCTTGACTCCCAGCCCTTTGGCCATGCTGAAGCCATATTCGATGTCCTGGTCCTTCATGCTGTCCTGCATGTTGTAGCAGAGCAGGGCGACATCGACGCCCACGTCGTTGAACTTCTTGCGAACGGCCCCCCATGTCTGGGCGTTGGCCGAGGCGCGCCATTGCGCGAGCTTCTCCGCCGCGGCTTGCCTTTCGGCCTGTTGCTCGGGAGTGGGCTGGGCACGGCCACCGCCAGAGCGGCCCGCGGCGGGCATCTCAGGCGCGCCCGCGAGGGCCTCGCAATGATTCGACATCAGCTCCACCTCGCCGAGCCCGATTTCGACGTAAGCCCGGACGATGGCTAGCGGGTCGGGGCTGGCGATGCGGTTGAAGCTGTAGGAGATGGCGCCAATCTGTACGCCGGCGATTTTCGAGTCGATTTTTTTCGCGGCAAATGCCTTGGCCAGCGGTACGGACGCCAGCGCGATCATTGCCATGTCTCGTCTGGTATATTGCACGATGTTCCTTTCAGCCGATGTGCGGCCTGCGCAAATTTCAAACCAAGAGTATTCATAACACGTTTCCCGTAGCCGAGGGCAGGGGAACCGCCGCCCGTTTTTGGTTACGCGTAGTCGAGACAACAGGGCCGGACGCCGGCAATCTGGTTCGTGGCCTACTGCTTCACGAAATCAAACGTGCACGGGCGGCCTACGACGCCGAGGCCCGCGTCGCGGGTGCCGGTGCCCTCCGTATCCTGAAACTTGGCCTTGATGTTGTAGCTATAATCCTCGCCCTTGTGGGCAAAGACTCCACGGGTGTATTTCCGGGAGGCGGCTATGCCCGTTGCAGTCAGCTTGGCGCTGCCGTCCTCCGCGATTTTGCCTTCGATCAGCAGGTAGCCGGGATCCCCCGCGGTGCCGTGTTCTCCGCGAAAGTTGCTGTTCTGGATGGCACTGGCAAACTGCCAGGTGTAGCCCTCGGTGTTCCCTTTTGCAGGGCAGGCGAGCTTCGTGAGCCACTTGCCATCGAAGCGCGGTGAACTCTGGCCGCCGGGTCCCGCGGTTTGAGGAGGCGAGGACGTGCTTTGGGCGAAAGCAATGGAACAAACCAGCAGCGCGGCTGCCACGCGGAGAGCCGCCCGGGCGATAGTAGTCAAATGCATGGAACTCCTCCGATACAGGGCGCCTGCAATCTGGTATCCAACCGGCAAGATTCTTGTGAAGGCGATGACCGACCCTAAAGAGACCGGTGATGTGCACGTTCTGTGGAAAAACAACGCGGCGTATTGCGATACCTACGCCATTAAGGACAGCGCTTTACTGAGCGTAGTGCGCCGATTGGCTCAGGTAGCGCTTCTACGCGCACCAGTCCGAAAACGCCGACTAGACAGAGGACTGATTTGGTAATATAAGATATTGACACCTGAAAAAGGTGTTAACCCTGGAGGCAGCATGGATTCTTCTCGCCGCAACTTTCTCGTGGCCGGGATCGGATTACCCGCTTTGGCGTCCGCGTCCCGCTCCACAAGTCCCGAACCGCAGGCTCCCGCAACGCGGGGCACAGACATCAAGTTCGAATACCGGACCCTGGGCCAGACCGGCCTCAAGGTCACCAGCGTGGGCTTCGGCTGCATGATCACCTCGGATGGCAGCGTGGTCGAGCGCGGGGCCGATATGGGCATTACCTATTTCGATACGGCTCACAGTTACCAGGCGGGCAACAACGAGCGCATGGTGGGCGCCGCGCTCAAGGGCAAGCGCAACAGCATCACGCTGTCGAGCAAGACCCATGGGCTCACCAGGCAGGACGCGCTCAACGACCTGGATGCCAGTTTGAAGTCACTGCAGACCGATCACCTGGATATCTGGTATCTCCACGCCAAAAGCAAGCCGGAAGAGGTGACCGACGACTTGATCGACGCTCAGCAGACCGCCAAGAAAGCCGGCAAGATACGGTTTGCCGGGGTCAGCACCCACGCCGGCCAGCCGGTGCTGGTGCCGTGGCTGACCAAGAATCCTAATATCGATGTCATCCTGAGCGCCTACAACTTCACGCTGGAACCCGCTGTGACGACGGTGCTCGAGCAAGCCGCCGCCGCCGGCAAGGGCGTGGCGGTCATTAAGGTGATGGCGGGCGGCTTCCGCAGCATTAAGCCAGGCGATCCGGCCTACGCCAAGCTCAAGCAGCCCGGCGCCTTGCTGGCGGCCCTCAAGTGGGCCATGCGCAACCCCAAGGTGGTCCACAGCACCCTTCCCAGCATCACCGACAACGACCAGCTCGAAGAGAACCTCACGGCTATGGCGAGCCCCTTCGGCCCGGCGGACGCGAAACTGCTGGCGGAGCGCATGGAGCTGATCCGGCCGCTCTACTGCCGTACCTGCGGCAAGTGCGATGGCGATTGCCGGCAGGGCCTGCCGGTGGCCGACATTTTACGCATCCTGACCTACGCCGATGGTTACGGACAGTTCGCTTTGGGCCGCGAGCGTTTCATGGAACTGGGTCCCAAGCACACCAGTGTGAAGTGCGCCGATTGTTCCGGCTGCACAGTTCAGTGCCCGCATGGAGTCAACGTAATAGAGCGGCTGACTAAGGCGCAGGAACTGTTCGCCAGCTAGAGATCGCGCAGGCCTTACTGGTAACGGTAGAGGGTCACGCGCTGGATGGGGTCCGGGCTGGATCGTTGCCGGTATAGGGGCACCCAGCTCCCCGGCGCCCAGGATATCCTTATGCTTTCTCCCTCCTCGGTGCTGTCGCCGGCCAGCAGGCGCCCGGGAACCCAGCGGCCGTTCACAAAACTGCCTTCTTCCACGGTGGCCAGTCCGGCCAGCGGAGGCCCCGGCGTGTTGGGGGAAAAGGTGAGGATTACACCGCTGCCGGCCACGTAATATTCGTCCGGCCCGGCGGCGATGAAAATAGCCGACGCGAAGGTGTTGGGCGGGATGGGCGTCGGTTGTGTCAGAGGCGCAACCCGGGGCTTCATAAACGCGGCCTCCAGGGTGTAGTTCCCCACCCGGACCTTCTGCGGCGGGTCGTCCGGTCCCAGCAGGACGGCGGACATGGTGCCGTCGCCCTGATGTTGCAGAATCAGGGGCGTCAACTGCGCCAGCACGTCGTAGCTGCCGATCAAATCGGTATCGGGAGTGTCGGACCTCTCAACGGCCCCCATTGCCGAGAAACCGATGGCATCATGGCGCCCGATGGCGTACAGCACTCTGGCTGCGCCTACCGCCTGATTGAGCGACTCGGGTATGAACAGCGGGTTCCCGGATTGGGTGTATTTGGCGCAGAATTCCGTGAAGTTGCCGTAAGCGTCGGGAGCGAGTATATCGAGTCGCGGCGCTCCGGATCTCCAGATGTCCATCACCACGTCCCAAGGGCGGCCGCCGCTGGGTGGGGGTTGGGGTCCCCTCCCAACTCCGTACAGCGCCGCGTTCACGAACATCGGTATGGGGTATTCGGCTTTTCCCGCGTCGACCACCCGGCCGATGTAGCGCGCATAGTTCCAGGCCATGAAGTATCCATCCGTCACGGCGCCCTTGCCGAACACCTCTTCCCAAGTCCCTGAGGTTTTGAAGCCGGCCGCTTCCCACCCCTGGCGAAACTCCGGAATCAAACTGTCCTTGTGCTGCTGAAGGTAGTCCATCAGATCTTTCGGAACCGGCCCCGCGAAAGCCTGATTGGCCAGGGGCGAGTAGTCGCGGGTGTCCCCATGCATTCCCACTTCGTTCTGCACCTGGATCATGATGACCGTATGCTGGCGGCCATCGATTTCGCGCACGTGGCGCATCAGGGCCGCAAATGCCCGGGCATCGGCGTCTCGGTTGGCATCGCTGAGGGGCGTGAGGAGTTCCACGGTCTTGCCGGCCTGGGTCTGGGCGCGCGGGAAGCGCTGGAAATCCCGCTTCACCCAGTCGGGCGGGTAACTGGACAGACTGTTCTTCCAGCTCGCGAACCACAAAAGTATGAGACGCAGATTGTGACTCCGCGCACCCTGGATCACACCGTCCAGGACACTGAAGTCGAACTTCCCTTCCTGGCGTTCGATCTGGTTCCAGGAAACACCCGCCAGGACGGTGTTGATTTTGGCTTGAACGATCCTCGGCCATAGCCGATTCACAAACTCGAGGCTGGTGGCGCTGTCGTTGTTCAATTCTCCGGCCAAAGCCAGGAACGGCTTACCGTCGACGATCAGTTGCGTGGCTGCCCCCCGCTTTTGCAAGTGAGGGATGTCCGTCGCAGCGGGCCGGGTGGCGCATTGAGTCGCGACTAAGGCCAGACAGCAGATCAGAGTATGGCAAAACAAGCTGCGCGGTTTCATGGTGATCTCCTTCGCTTACCGGTAGCGGTACACGGTGAAGCGCTGTATGCCCACATAGCCGTCCGGGATGCGATCCACGGGATGACTCCGCAAGGACAGATTCTCCCCTTCCCCGGTTTCATCACCCGCGATCTGGCGGCTGGGAATCCAACGGCCGTTTACGAACATGCCTTCTTCCACCGTGCCGAATCCGGCATGTTCCGGTCCCGGGGTGTTAGGCGAAACGGTGACGGTCACTTCGGTGCCGGCGGCATAATACTCGTCCGGCCCCGTGGCAATGAAAATAGCCCCTGCGAATCCCGGCGGCGGCGCCGGCGTTGCCGCAGCCGGCGCCCCAGGCGCAACCCGAGGCCTCATACGCGCCACCTCGAAAGTGTAATTCCCCAACTGGACCTTCCTGGGTGGGTCGTCTGCGCTCAGCAGGACGGCGGACATCGTGCCGTTGCCCTGGTGTTTCGCTATCAGGGGCGTCAATTGCGCGATCAGCTCGAAACCGCGGACCATTTCAGGATCGGGAGTGGGCGCCCTTTCCACCCCCATAAGCGAGAGACCGACGGCATCATGGCGACCGAAGACGTACATCGCCTTGGCCTCCATATTATTCCGCGTCTCGGGTATGAACAGGGGATTGCCCGATCGGGCGTACCGGGTGCACCACCTCACGAAGTCCCGGTCGCTATATGCGTCGGGCGAGAGGATGTCGAGTCGCGGCGCTCCGGCCCGGTAGACGTCCATCATGTCGTCCATGGGGCCGCCGATGGCGAAAGACCTCCCGGCTCTTGCCGGGTCGGGCCCCTTGGCCGCTATGTCCGCGATGGAGGCCGTTCTGGGCAGCGCCGCGTTCACGTTCATCGGTATGGGGTATTCGGCTTTGCCCGCCTCCACCACCCGGCCGATGTAGCGCGCATAGTGCCAGGCCATGAAGATTTCATCGGTCGCGACGCACTTACCAAATACCTCTTCCCAGGTCCCGGAGGTTTTGAAGCCGGCCGCTTCCCACACCTGGCGAAACTCGGGAATCAGGCTATCCTTGTGCTGTTGAAGATAGTCCATCAACTCCTTCGGCACCGGCGCCGCGTAAGCCTTGTCGGCCAGGGGTGAGCGGTCGCGCGTATCTCCCTGCATTCCCACTTCGTTCTCCACCTGGATCATGATGACCGTATGCTGCTGGCCATCGAAGGTTTTGAGATGGCGCAACAGTGCCGCAAAAGCGCGCGCGTCGGCGTCGCGGCTGGCATCGCTGAAAGGGCTGAGTAACTCGATGTTCAGCGGCCCAGTGACTTGTATATGCGTCTCTCCGAGCACGGGCCAGGGCGAGTTATTCCCTATCATCTGCGCGCGCGGGAAGCGCTCGAAATCCTTCTTCACCCAGTCGGGCGGGTAACTGGACGTACCGTTCTTCCAGCTTGCGAACCACAAAAGCATGAGACGCATGTTGTGACTCCGCGCGCCCTGGATCACGCCGTCCAGCACGCTGAAGTCGAACTTTCCTTCCTGGGGCTCGATCTGGTTCCAGGAAACGCCCGCCAGGACGGTGTTGACTCTTGCCGCAACCAGCCTGGGCCATACCAGCTTCATGTAATCGACGCTGGTGGCGGTGCTGTTGCTCAACTCTCCGCACAAAGCCAGGAACGGCTTGCCGTCCACAATCAGTTGGGTGGCCGTCCCCTGCTTCCGCAAGTGAGGGATGCCGGAAGCGGTGGTGGTGGGGACCGGTTTGGTTTGGCCCTGACCCGCGACGAGGGCCAGAGGGCACACGAGCATGGCGTAAAACAAAGTTCGAAGTTTCATGGCGATCTCCTTAGCGTAAACGCGTCCTGGCCGCGCTTACCGATAGCGGTACAGGGTGAAGTGCTGGATGCCCACATAGCTGTCCGGAACTCGATTTCCGGGATGAGTCCGCAGGTACAGATTCTCTCCCTGCCCGGCTTCATCGCCTGCGAGCTGGCGGCTGGGAATCCAACGGCCGTTCACGAACGTGCCTTCCACGATGGTGCCCACTCCGGCATGCTCGGGACCGGGCGTGTTGGGATAAAAAATGACACCCAGATCGGTGCCGGCGGCATAGTACTCGTCAGGCCCGGTGGAAATGAAGATTGCCGCCGAGGCAGGCGGTGGGCCCTGCGGCGGCGGCGTCCCAGGCACAAGTTGGGGGACCATACGGAAGATCTCCAGCGTGTAATTTCCCAATTGGATCTTCTGCGGCGGGTCCTTCGGGCCCAGCCAGACTGCCTCCATCGTGCCTTTGCCCTGGTGTTTCGTAATCAGGGGCGTGAGTTGCGCGATCAACTCGTAACCGCGGATCATTTCCGGATCGGGAGTCGGCGATCTCTCCACTCCCATCAGCGACATGCCAATGGCATTATGGTGTCCGAAGACCCAGATCGCCTTGGCTTCCATATTGCCCCTGGTCTCGGGGATGAACAGCGGGTTCCCGGACTGCGCGTACTTGTCGACAAACCCCTTGAAGTCGGCGCTGTAAGCGTCGGCCCCGAACATATCGATTTTCGGTCCCCCGGCTCTCCAGATGTCCATCGCGTCGGGCATGGCGCCGCCGCTCTGCCCGGTTCCGCGGCCCGCCGCGACCGCCCTTCCAAATCCCTCCTGCGGGCAGTTCGTGATCATCGGTATCGGGTATTCGGCTTTGCCCATCTCCACCACCCGGTTGATGTAGCGCGCGAAGTGCCAGGCCATGAAGATCTCATCCGTCGGCCGGCCCTTGCCGAATACCTCTTCCCAGGTCCCGGAGGTTCTGAAGCCGGCCGCTTCCCACACCTTGCGCAACTCCGGAATCAGGGTGTCCTTGTGCTGCTGAAGGTAATCCATCAGCTCTTTCGGAACCGGCCCCTCGAAAGCCTTATTGGCCAGGGGCGAGCGGTCGCGGGTATCGCCCTGCATTCCCGTTTCGTTCTCCACCTGGATCATGATAACCGTGTGCTGCTGGCCATCCACGGCCTTGATGTGCCGCATCATGGCCGCCAGGGCGCGCCCATCCGCGTCCCGGGTGGCATCGCCAAAGGGGCTCATCAGTTCGATGCTCAAAGCCCCCGTGACCGGGTAGTGAATCCCTCCGAACACGGGCCAGGGTGTCTGATCGCCTACCATCACGGCGCGCGGGAACCGTTCGAAGTCCTTCTTCACCCAGTCGGGCGGGTAGCTGGACGTACCGTTCTTCCAGGTCGCGAACCACAACAGCACGAGACGCATGTTGTGACTCCGTGCGCCCTGGATCAAGCCGTCCAGTACACTGAAATCGAACTTCCCCTCCTGCGGCTCGATCTGGTTCCAGGAAACGCCCGCCAGGACGGTGTTGAGTCCTTTCTGAGCGATTAGCCTGGGCCATACCAGCTTCATGTACTCAACGCTGGTGGCGCTGCTGTTACTCAATTCTCCCCCCAAAGCCAGGAACGGCCGGCCGTCTACGATCAGTTGGGTGGCCGTCCCCTGCTTGCGCAAGTGAGGGATGTCGGAAGCCGCGGCGGTGGGGGCCGGTTTGGTTTGGCCCTGGCCCGCGACGAGGGCCAGAGGGCACACCAGAGCGGCGCAAAACAAGGTTCCAAGTTTCATGACGATCTCCTTGGTAGGGCGAGCTCAGTTGAATTTGTCTCTGAGCGCCTTCAGCTTAATCCATGACGCTTCCCAGGCCTTCTTATCGGCCTCGCGCGCAGTCGGACTCGCTCCGGCCTGCATGAAGCCGTGGCCGGCGCCTTCGTAGATCACGGTCTCGTAGAATTTGCCCGCCGCTTTCATCTGTTTCTGGGTGTCGGGAACGGTGGAGACGACGTGCGTATCGGTCCCGGCGTAGAATCCGTAAACCGGAGCCTGGATGTTGGGGATGTTCTCGGGATCCGGGCAGATGCCGTAGAACACGAATGCCGCCGACAGATCCCGGCGGGTGGTGGCGAAGCGGAATGCCACATCGCCGCCCCACGAGAAGCCCACCACGCAGACCTTACCGTTGGAAGCGGGAAGCTTTTTAGCGTAGTCGGCCAGGGCATCGAGATCGGCGGCGACCTGGGCGAGCGGCAACCGGCGCGCCGGGCCAATCTTCTTTCCGTCGGCGGATTCCAGCGGCTGCCGTTCTTCGGCAGACCGGCCCGACAGCATGTCGGGAGCGATGGCCAGATAGCCCGCCTCCGCAAACCGATCGGCCACGTTTTCCACCCAGGGGGCCATGGCGATCACGTCGTGGATGATGACGACCGCGGGCGCCTTGCCCGGCGACTGCGGGTAAGCCACAAACGACTCGACGCTCCTGGAGCCGTATTTGACCGACACCCACTCGTGCCGCCTGGGCGACTTATCTACCGCCTGACGCGCCCAATCCTGCGCGCAGAGCGAGGACGCGCCCAAGCCGGTCGCGGCGATGCCCATGGCGCTTCCTTCCAGAAACCGCCTTCTTGAAACTGTCTGCATATCCGATGCGCTCCTGATCCGCTATTCTGCAACGGATTGTGCCGCCGGCGCAAGGCAAAAGAGTATTTCAGACCTGCAAAGCCGTTGGGCCGCGCAGCGTGCGGCGCGCGTCTACACCTGGTGCTCTTTGCGCACGATCTTGCGGGCGCCGGCGTGCCAGGCGGTGCTCCAGTCTTTGGGCGGAACGATGTCGTCCAGGCGATCGAGCTGGCCGATTGCCTTGAGGCGGGCGAAGATGAGCTGCCAGGCGCAGGGGCGATCGGCGTCCACCTCGCACCGCTCTTCGGTGGAACCGCCGCAGGGGCCGTTCAACATCCGCTTGGCGCAGCGCGTCACCGGGCAGATGCCGCCGAACCCGGCCAACATGCAATCGCCGCAGCCCAGGCACTTCTCGGTCCAGACGGCCTGCTCCTCGAGAATCCCCAGGAAGTGCGTGTTGAGGCCGGGGTAGACCGGCTTGGCGGGGAATCGCTCGGCGATGGCCTGCACGCCCGCGCCGCAGCCGAATGAGACGATGGCGTCGGCCTTCGACGCCGGCTCCGCCAGGTCCTTGATGAACTCGTTCTCGCACTGGCGCTCGATGGCGATCTGGGTCAGCTCCAGCGGCTGGCCCTCGATCTTGCGAGCCATGCGGATGGCGTAGGAGGCGATGCCCACCTCTCGTTCGCCGCCGGCCAGGCACACTGTGACGCAGGTGCCGCAGCCCACGAAAAGCACCTTGCCGTGGCGCGCGATCAGGTTCTTCAGTTCGGTAATTGGTTTGGGGGAAGCTACAATCATGGCTCTCCTACACTTTCCGTCTGGTGGGACGAATGGAGCGGACTGGGGCCGAGCGCTCTCACCGTCTCGACGATTTCTTCGACGCGCTCGACAAACGTGGGGGCCATGGCGGCCGAGAGGTTGACCATCTTGAGCCGCTGGCCGCCGACCCCGATCTCATCCAGGATCTCGCGGATGCGGTCGGTGCGTTTACGCGCGCGCAGATTGCCCTCGAGGAAGTGGCAGCCGCCTTCCAGACACCCGGCCACCAGAATGCCGTCGATGCCTTTCTCGAAAGCCTCAAGGATGTGCTCCATCTCGATCTTGCCGGTGCAAGGCGAATGGATGATGCGCACGTTGGCGGGATACTGCATGCGCTTGGATCCCGCCAGGTCGGCCGCGGCGTAGGCGCAATAGTTGCAGCAGAAAGCGATGATGCGCGGCTCCCAGTTCGCGGTCTTGGAACCATTTCCGTTGGAGGGATTCATGAGCTTACTCCGGCGACGAGCAACTCGTCGAGCATGGCCGAAAGCGCCTGGTCTTCCTGGTGCTGGAGGGTGATGGTCCGGGCCGGGCAGGCGGCCGCGCAACTGCCGCACCCCATACACATGGCGCCTTGTATCTCGGCCTTGTGCAGGTCGTTGATCATGGGCGCGCCATAGGGGCAGACCTTCACGCACGTGGCGCAGGCCACGCAATCCTCCGGGTTGACGCAGGCCACCTGGCCGGGAATCTCCAGATAGGCCTTCGAGAGGATGGTGGTGGCCCTTCCGGCCGCGGCCTGTGCCTGGGCGATGGTTTCATCGATGAATCGCGGCGAGTGCGCCAGCCCGCACAGGAACTCGCCCTCGTTGGCCAGGTCCACCGGGCGGAGCTTGGGATGGGCCTCGAGGAAGAAACCGTCGGCGGTCAGAGCGCTGCGCAGCAAGCCGGAGAGCGCCGGGTTGCCGGCGGCCGGAGCGATGCCGGTCGAGAGCACCAGCAGGTCTGGCCGCAACACCAGGTCGCGGTTGCTGGACCCATCGTGAACGGTCACCTTCAGCCGTCCGCTTTCTTCCACCACCAGCGGGTCGCTCTTCTCCGGATGGCGGACGAAGAGCACGCCCGCCTCGCGCGCCTTCTGGAAGTACAACTCGCGGAATCCGTAGGTGCGGATGTCGCGGCCCAGAACTGCGACCGTGGCGCGCGGCAGGCGGCGTTTGATCTCCAGTGCGTTCTTCACCGCCTCCGAGCAGCAGATGCGGCTGCAATACGGGTGCTCGTCGTTGCGGCTCTCGACGCACTGAATCATGACCACGGTGGGATTCGGCTTGGCACTCAATTCGGGCGGAAGATTTCCGCCGGCCAGGGCCGCCTCAAGTTTGCTCTGCGTGGTCACGTGCGGGTTCTGGCCGTGGAGATACAATGCGGTCGGCCGCTCCTCGCCGCCGGTCGCGACGATCACTACGCCGTGACTGATGGGCAGCTCGCGCCCCGCCACGTTCAGGACACTTTTGAAGTTGCCCACGTGGCCGCCGATACTGGCCGGCGTGGAGTTCACGTACACATGGATCTTGGGGTGCGACTCAACCTTCGCCACCAGGCCGCGAAGGTAGGATTGCACGTCGGCCCCCTCGAGAGTGGTGTGGACATGGCGAAGATTGCCGCCCAGGACCGCTTCCTTTTCCACCAGGTGCACCTCGAAGCCCTGGTCGGCGATGGCGAGCGCCGCGGTCATGCCGGCCAGCCCGCCGCCGATAATCAGGGCCGACGCCGTCACCGGCAGTTGGCCGGTCGCGAGGGGCTTCAAATGGCGCGCGCGGGCGACCGCCATGGACATCAGGTCCACGGCCTTGTCGGTGGCCGCAACGGGGTCGTCCTTGTGGACCCAGGAGCACTGGTCGCGGATGTTGGTCATGGCGAACAGGTACTGGTTGAGCCCGCTCTCGCGCAGGGTCTCCTGGAAGAGAATCTCGTGAGTGCGCGGCGAACACGAGGCCACCACCAGCCGGTTCAGCCGGTACTTCTTAATCGCGTCCTTGATGTGCTGCTGGTTGGTGTCCGAGCAGGTGTACAGGCTGGCTTCGGCGTGGAAAACGTTGGGCATCCGGGCGGCGCGGCTCGCCACCCGTTCCACGTCGATGACCGAAGCGATGTTGTGGCCGCAGTGGCAGATGAAAACGCCCACGCGCGGGGATTCGTCGGCAGTGTCGCGTTCCCAGGGATATTCGTGGCGTTGGATCAAGTTGCCGCGCGCGGAGGCAAGCTGGTCCATGGCACAGGCCGCGGCAGCGGAGGCCTGCGCCACCGATTCCGGAATGTCCTTGGGTTCCTGGAACGCCCCAGCCACGTAAATGCCGGGCTGGGATGTCGCTTGAGGGGAGAGCCGCTCGGTTTGCGCGAAGCCGAACTGGTTGAGATCGAGCCCCAGCCGCCCAGCCATCTCGCGCACGCTCGGCGGAACGCGCAGGCCCACGCTGAGCACCACCAGGTCGAATTCCTCCTGCTGCTCGACGCCCGCCTGGTCGAAGTAGCGAACGCGCGGCGTCTTCGTGCCAGGCGTCTCGACCACGCGCGAGGGGATGGCGCGGATAAACTTCACGCCGTTTTCGTCGCGGGCGCGGTTGACGTAGTTGTCGAACTCCTTGCCGAACGCCCGCACATCCATGCAGAAAATGGAGACATCCAGCTTCTGCCCATGCGCGTGCTCCAGGGCGACCATGGCCTCCTTGGTGGCGCTCATGCAGCAGATGGAGGAGCAGTAGCCATTGCCGCGGGCGGCATCCCGGCTGCCTACGCACTGAATGAAAGCGATCTTGCGCACCTCGCCGCCGTCGGAAGGCCGCTCGACATGGCCGCCGGTGGGACCCGCGGCCGAGAGCATCCGCTCGAACTGCACGCTGGAGAGCACGTTGGCGTAGCGGCCGTGGCCGAACTCGCCGCGCAGCGAGGCCTGGAACTCCTCGAAGCCGGGCGTGAGGATGACGCTGCCGACGGCGATCTCGTGTTCGGCTGCCTGCTGGTCGTGGCAGACGGCCCCGGCCGAGCACGCCTTCACGCACTGCATACATTCGCTGCACAGACCGCAGGCCAGGCACCGCTGGGCCTCGGCGATGGCCTGCTCCGGGCTGTAGCCCAGATCGATCTCAGTGAAGTCTCGCAGCCGCGCGGCGGGCGCGGCCTGCGGCATCCTGACGCGCTCGCACTTCGCGGCGTCCGGTTTTGGATTGTCCGCCGTTTCGAGGTGCGCGCCGTTAGTCGGCGCGAGCTTCGCGCCGCGCAGGTAAGCGTCGATGGCCTCGGCCGCCCGGTGCCCTTGCGCCATGGCATCCACCATCGAGGCCGGGCCCAGCACTGCGTCACCACCGGCAAATATGCCGGCGACGCTGGTGGCCAGGGTGTCCTTGCCGGCAACGATGCGCCCGCCCGGGCCGGTAGCGACACCCAGCCCCGGCGAATCGACTCCCTGGCCGATGGTGACGATGACGGTGTCGGCCGGCAGCGCGCTGGTCTTGGAATCGTCGAACTGAGGGTTGAACCGCTTGTTCTCATCGAAGACGCTGGTGCAGGCGCGGAAAGCGACGCCGGAAACCTTCCCGCCGGCGGTTTCGATCGCTGTCGGCCCCACGCGGTGGTGGAAGACGATCCCTTCTTCGAGCGCCTCGGCCGCCTCCCAGGAGTGCGCCGGCATTTCCGCGCGGCTCTCCAGGCACGCCAGGTCGACCGACTTCACGCCGGGCATACGCCGGGCGCAGCGGGCGGCATCCATGGCCACGTCGCCGCCGCCAATTATGACTACCTTCGGTCCGATCCGCGGCCTCTTGCCGCTGTTAACCTGGTAAAGAAAATCGAGCCCCGCCCAAACGCCCGCCGCGGATTCGCCGGGAATGCCCAGAGTGCGGCTGATCCACGCGCCAGGGGCGGCGAACACGGCATCGTATCCGGCGCCCAGCAGGCTCTTGGGATCGGCCACCGGGGTATTGATTCGCGCCTCGACGCCCAGGTCGAGGATGTACTGGATCTCCTTGTCCAAGACGTCCTTAGGCAGGCGATAGGCGGGAATACCGTACCGCAACATGCCGCCCAGGTGCGGCTGGACCTCGAACAGGGTTACTCCATAGCCCAGCAGAGCGAGGTCGGAAGCGGCCGTCAGACCAGCCGGACCACCGCCCACGATGGCCACCTTGGCCTCAAGCTTCGCGGCGGCCGGCTTGGCGGGTGGATACTCCTCGGGGTTGGAGTGGATGTAGTCGGCGGCGAAGCGCTTGAGATCGCGGACGTTCACGGCTTCGTCGATTTCGGCGCGGTTGCACTTGTCCTGGCAGGGATGCTGGCACACGCGCCCGCAGGCGGCCGGAAGCGGGCAGCGCTCGCGGATCAGCTCATACGCCTCCTTAAACTTGCCGGCGCCGATGAGCGCCACGTAACCCTGAGCGTTCACACCGGCCGGGCAGGATGCTTTGCACGGCGCGCGGCCCGCAGCTTTCGAGATGCCGAAGACGTTGGGGATGGCCTGCGGGTAGGGGCGGAAGATCGCTTTGCGCGTGCCCAGGCGGCGGTCGAACTCGCTCGGCAGGCTGACCGGACAGGCCTCCGTGCAGTCGCCGCAGGCGTTGCACTTGTCCAGGTCTACGTAGCGCGGATTCTGGCGGATTTTGACCTTGAAGTTGCCCGGCTCACCGGAGATGCCCTGGACGTCGGCGAGCGTTACGATCTCGATGTTCTTGTTGCGGGCGCACTCCACCAGCTTGGGCGACAGAATGCACATGGCGCAGTCGCCGGTGGGGAAGGTCTTGTCGAGTTGCGCCATGCGCCCGCCGATGGCCGGCGACGAATCCAGCAGGTAAACCTTGAAGCCGCTCCCGGCCAGGTCGAGCGAGGCCTGGATGCCGGTGATGCCGGCCCCGCAGACAAGCACCGCGCCGACGGCCTCGGGTGCGTTGTGTCCGTTATCCTTATGTTCCATCATGGTCGCGCCTCAGCACCCGATCCCTTTGGCTGCGAGCACTTCTTGCGGCTCCACAACCAGGCTGCGTAAGGAAAGCTCGTCCGCCGGGCAGCCCATCGCCAGGCCCAGCAACTGCGTGAAGTAGAATACCGGCAAATGGTACTGGCGGCCGAAGCGGGCCTCGATGTCCTTCTGCCGCATATCCAGATTCAGTTGGCACAAGGGACAGGCGGTGGCGATGCAGTCGGCACCGGCGGCTTTGGCCATGGCCAGGATCTGGTTGCTCAACTCCAACACGATGCTGGCGTCGGTGATGGAGAAACTGGCCCCGCAGCACTCGGTCTTGTGCGGCCATTCGAGCGGCGTGGCGCCGGCGGTCTCCATGAGCCGGTCCATGAGCGTGGGGTTCTCGGCGTCATCGAAGTTGGTGATCTCGGGCGGGCGCGTGAGCAGGCAGCCGTAGTAGCAGGCCACCTTCAGCCCCACCAGCGGGCGCCGGATGGAAGCGGCAATGCGCGCGAGGCCGATGTCGCGGCAGAGGATCTCAAGCAGGTGGCGCACGGGCGTCAGGCCGTCGTAGTCGTTGCCTACCACGCGCGCCACGCGGGCGCGCACGGCCGGGTCAGCCGAGATGCGATGGTTGGCCGTTTTGAGCCGGCTGTAACACGCGGCGCAGGCTACGGCTACTGTTGCCCCGCCGGCGTTCGAGAGGCTCTTGGCGGGCAGCGCATCGGCCAGCAGTGGATCCGTCGAGTGGGCGGCGGTCGAGCCGCAACAGATCCAATCCTTTAACTCGGGCAGGTCGAGACCCAGTTTGGCGGCCACGGCCAGCGTGGAACGGTGGAAGTCCCGGGCGGTGCCATCCAGCGAGCAGCCTGGAAAGAACACGTAACTCACTGGTCACCTCCCTGGGCGGCGCGGCGGAACATGGCCTTGCGCCCGGCCCGCCCGGCGATGCGCGGCCCCACCAGCGGCAGCTTGCCCTTCAGCAGCATGGCCGGGGCCTTGCCGATGTCTTCGAACAAGCGCCGGGTGCGCAGCTTGAACCGCACCATCAGGCCCATCTCGTAGATCCGCCCGCGCCGGCGCACGGCGTCGAGGAAGATATCGTTGAAGGCCGGCACGGCGGTTTCCGCGGAGACCTTGCGCGCCGCCCGGCTCATGGCCCGCAGAGCGTCGTTCATGGCCGCTGGATCCACTTGCTGCGGGCAGCGCGTCGAGCAGGTCTGGCAGGAGGTGCACTCCCAGATGAAGCGGCTCGAAAGAACCGCCTCCCGCTGGTCCATCTGCACCATGCGGACCACCTCGTGCGGCTTGAGATCGGCGCGGGCGGCCACGGGACAGCCGCTGGAGCACTTGGCGCACTGGAAGCAGTTCATGGGCGACGCCCCGCTGCGCGCTTTCACGTCGCCCGCCAGGCCTCCGAGGTCTTGGATTTCGATGGTTGCCGCGATCGCAGTGCTCATTTCTTCTTCTCCGAGCCGGCCAGCACCGAAAGCTTCACCGCGCTGACCTTGCGGTAGACATCCTGGGGCGTCCGAAGCTCGCCATCCACGGTGAGCAGATCGTCAATGCGGACGCCGAACAGCCGCTCATTCTCCTCGAGGTACGGGCGGATCAGCCGCCAGTCCTTATCGCCGAGCGGCGAGAACACTCCGCCATTGAGCTGACGCTCGACCACCTTGTGCCGGGGGTCGCGGATGTAAATCGCGCCGCCGCTGGCGAGCGAGAACAGGTTGGCGCCGGGGTAGGGCGTGGGGAGAGCGGCCATGCGGCCCTCGGCGTCGAATGCGATGCCGTTCAGAATCACGAAGCCGCCGCCGGCCAGGGGATCTCCCGCCATGAACGACTCCGCCAGGAAATCCAGGCACGTGCCGTTGATCACCACGCGCGGGCGCCCCACGGCGTTGATCAGCGGCCGGCCGGCCGCGTTGCCCAGGACGTACACTTCGCCGCCCTTGGCCCCGTACATAAACGTCTGTCCTACGTCGCCGTGGATGACCAGCTTGCCGCACTTGGCGATCTGGGCCACCTGGTCCTGCGCGTTGCCGTGGATGTGGATTTCGAGGCCGTCCATGCCGCTGGCGGTATAGTCGCCGTTGGAGCCGTAAAGATCGAGGCGAACGCCTTGCGTTGCCGGGCCGAGGCCCGCGCCGTGGAACCGCTGGCCGCGGAGCCGGTAAACCACAAACCGCTTCCAGCCCAATTTGCGGGCGCGATCGAGCAGCACGGCGTCGCAATCGTCGCCCTCCGGCGGGAAGCCCTGAGAATCGACGATGAGCAGCTCCTCGTCGGGCTGCGGGGCCGCGAGGCGATGGCGGGTGGCGAAAGTGACGCGGCGCCAGAAGCGCGCGGCCGGCTCCGCAAAGAGCGGCGCGGAATCGAAGAGCCGTTCGAGCGCCTGCTCGACCGCCTGGGTGACGGTGGCGCGGCGCTTGTCGCCGGTGGGGAACCGCCGGTCATGCAGCATGGTCAACAGCTCGATGGCCGCGGCGCGGGATTTGGCGTTGTCCGCGGCATGAACCACGGCCTGGCAGAAACGCTGCAACTCGTCCGCGGGCCAAACGGGCAGATCGCGCTTGCAGGCAAAGAGGCTCGCCACGTCGCCCTCGTGCAGCTTCTCCCGGATGCCGCCGCCATCGGGCGCCTCATCGTGGCGGATCTCGATGCCCGACTGGTCGCAGCGAACCGTCCCGCCCTCGAGCTTCACTTCGCGGCCGAATTTGTCGGTGCAGGCCAGCCGCTTGCCGCCGTTGCCGTCCGGCGCCACGGTGAAAATGAAAGCGCCGCCATCGCTGCTGGAGCCGCCGCGAGCGTTCCAATACTTGTCGGCGACGGGGCAGAACCGCGGGTCCTCCTTGGCCAGGCTGCGCAGGGTGGCGTCGATGGCCTGCTTCTCGGAGCAGATCAGGCCGATCTGCACCTCGCCGCTATCGGAAAACGCGAAGACCTGCGGCCGCAGCATGGCCGTGTCGGTGATGCCCAGCAGTTGGAACCGGTCCTGCCGGCTGCGGGCGATGATGAAGAACCACGGGCCATCCGGAGAGGCGTGAATGTGGGTGGCCTGAATCTGCCGGTAGATGATTTGCTTTTCCGGTGGCAACTGGTCGAAATCCAGCTCGGTGGTGGGGGCCAGGGCCTCGATGATGTACTCCAGCGGGTATTGGTAGACGCGGTCCCACAGGTCGAAGAGCTGGACCGAAACCTCGGTGTCGGTGAGGAACTGCTGGCGGATGTTGCGCTGGCGCAGATACTCGCACACCGAGTGGTAATTGGCGAAATCGCCGTTGTGCACCAGGGCCTCGTTCAAGCCGACGAACGGGTGCGCGCCGCCGGGATGCCACACGCGCCCCTTGGTGGGATAGCGCTGGTGGGCGATCCACACGTGAGCCTTGAAATCCTGGAGTTGGTAATACTCGACGTTCTGCTCGGCATAACCCACCATCTTGAAGACCAGCAGGTTGCGCCCGTGGGAGAGGACGAACGCGCGCTTCTCGCCCAGGGACGCGTAGAAGGCTTCGTTGAGCTGGTAGGAGTTCCGCCACACGAACTCGTCTTCCAGCGCCCGCGGCGAAAGCCCTTCGAGGCCGGCGGACTTCGCAAAGGCGGCCAGCGCTTCCGGCTCGGCGCGGACGATGTAACGGTGGACGTCGGGCGGCCGCACTTCGAGGCCGGGGATGTCGCGATAGTCGTCGAGGTGCGCCTGGCGCGTGGAAACCGCGATGTCGAAGTTGGGCAGGATGAACTGCCGTTCGAGCTCGGCGTGGCAATCCGGATCGAGCAGGGCGATTTGCAGCAGATAATGGCTCTCCAGCATCTCCGCGGAGATCCCCAGTTGCTCCGGGACAAGGCCGACAGCCGCGATGCCGCCGCCCTTCCCGTTGCCGCGGTTCTGCATCTGGATGGACGGCTCGTAGATGAATCGCCCTCTGAGCGGCACGTTGCAGGCGAAGCCCGTGACGCCGCAGCCGCCTTCCTCGGCCGGCTCGGACTGGATGGGCCGCTCGTCCGCCGGATAGATCTGCGACCGGCTGGCCAGTAGTCTTTCGGCAAACTCGCTCATTGCCACACCTCCCCGGCCGGTTCTTCGCTCAAGTAGCACAGCACATCGGTGCGCCCGCGCAGCTCGCGAATCGACTTCATGCCCAGCCGCGCCAGCACCTCAACCATCTGCTCGCGCCAGGCGTTCTGGAGATTGATGAGCCGCTGCGTGGCCCACTCGACACTCATCTGCTGGATCAGCTCGGGGTCGGTGGAGGCGATGCCGCGCGGGCAGCCTCGGCCGCTTTCACAAGAAGCGCATCGCACGCAGCCCAGCGCCACCAGCTCGGCCGTGCCGATGACCACGCCGTCTGCGCCCAGGGCAATGGCCTTCAATACGTCGAAGGCGGTGCGGATGCCGCCCGAGGCGATCAGCGTGATCTTCTCGCGAATGCCCTCCGCGCTCAGGAACTTGTGCACCTTGGGAATGGCGAACTCGATGGGCATGGCAATATTCTTCTTGGCGATGTCGGGAGCCGCGCCGGTGCCGCCATAGCTGCCATCGAGGTGAATGATATGGGCGCCGGCGTAGTAACTGCCCACGGCCACCATGTCCACGTCGGTAGGCGTCGAGACCTTCACGCTCACCAGGCAGGTGGGGTTCACTTCCTTGATCCAATCCAAGTGCTTCTTGTGGTCCTCCACGCTGTACACGCTGTGGAAGGGGAACGGGCTGAACAGGGCGTTGCCGGCCACCGCCTCGCGCATGCGGGCCACGGCGGGAGTGTTCTTGTCGCCCAGCAGGTGCCCGCCCAGCCCCGGCTTGGCGCCCTGGGCGTACTTGAACTCGACGATGCGCACGCGTTGAATGGTATCCTCGCGCACGCCGAAAAGGCCGGTGGCCACCTGCGTGATGACGTGGTCGTCGTAGGGCCTCAAGCGATCGGGGTATCCGCCCTCGCCGGTGCAGGTGAAGCTGTTCCACGCCACGGCCGCGCGCGCTTTGGCCAGGATGGTGTGGATGCTCACCGACCCAAAGCTCATGCCGCCACCGTAAACCGGGATGTCGATGTGGGCCTGGGGACGGCCATCGCCGCGGTTGTTGAGATCCAGACCGGTGTCGATCATTGTGGGGCAGGCGCTTTCGCCTGCCAACCTCTCCTCCAGCCCGGGAACCTCGAACTTGAAGCGGATGCTGTCGAACCCGCCGCCCGAAGCTCCGTGGCGGGACTCCAGATGCGGCGGCGCGGCGTGCCCGGTGGCGGCCTCGTGCCAGTTCGCCAGGATCAGGTCGCTCGACCACCGCGGATCGCCCATGCACTCGGAGCTGGGGTTGCGGCGCATGGTGAGGGCGTGCTGGCGGCATTGCGCGACGCAGGATTCGGGGCTCTCGGCGCACTCCGGGCCGATGCACAGGTGATCTTGCGGCCGCGGCGTGAAGGCGTACCCCGGGGGCTTGACGTGCACGCCGTAGGCGCACACCTCGACGCACCGGCCGCACCCGGCGCATGCCGCCGAGCGGTCGATGCGGTATTTGCCGAGGGCGTTGCGGTAGCGGTCGGGCGCGGGACGAACCTCGCGGACGACTTCCTGTTGAGGCCAGTTATCGGTTGCCGTCATGCGCTCACCTGTGTCCGGGGGACGCGGCACAGGTCGCCGAACGCCTCCCTTTCGATGTCTTCCAAAAACATGGCGCGCCCCACTTCGCCGCGGAGGCGGCGGACCTCGCGGATTCCCATGGCGCCCAGCACTTCGATCAACTGGCTGTGCCATGCGCCCATCAGGTTCACGATGCGTTGCGCGGCGTAAACCTCGTCGGCCGAGCCGATCTCCGCCGGGCAGGGATTGCACGAAGCTCCCGTGCCTCGCGCGTGCCGGCAGACGCGGCATCCCAAAGCCACCAGCAGGGCTGTATCCACGGCCACCAGGTCGGCCCCGCAAATGATGGCCTTGGCCATGTGCTCGGCGAGGGCAATGCCGCCGGAGACGATCAGGGTCACCTCGTCGCGTATCCCTTCCTTCACCAGCCGCCCGTGCAATTCGCGCAACGCGTCCTTGATATGCCGTCCGGGCCGCCCGTTCTCCAGCCGCTCGCGCCCGTGCAGATCGGCGCACAGATGGAAAACCTTGATGCGCTCATCGGCCAGATCTAGAATGCGGCCAGCCGCCGCCGGGCCCAGCGGCATGCGCACCGAGAGAATCACCCGCGGGTTGACGGCCAGCACCTTGCCGGCCAACTCCGCCACTTCCGGGCAATCCTCCACTTGAGCCATGCGCGCGGCTTTGAGAATCTCAAGGCTATTGGCGATGTCGTCCCGGCCCAGCAGCGGCACGACGAAAGGCTCGGGCGTGGCCTCGGCGGCCGGTATCACGGCCAGAGTCTTGAGCTCCCCGGCCGCCGCGGCGCGGGCTTTGGCCAGATCGCCGCCGGCGTCTTCGACCGGCCAGGCGGGCATGTCCAGAATCGCCGGAAGCTGGATCTCGAGCAGATGGGATGGCGCGGTCAGCATCCGTCCGTCGGGCGTGAACCGCAGGCGCAGGGGCTTGGGCCCGATATCCACGCTGGTGGAAATGTACTCGCGCCCGTGAATGCCGTCGCGGGTGGGTCGCACGATCTCCGACATGTCGGTCCAGATTGAGTCGAAGCCCGGCCCGTGAAATCGCCCGCGGTAGCCTGCGCCCGAGACGGGAATCCTGCCGGTGTCGGATTGATTCCAGGTAGTGAGCAGGATGTCCGGCTTCCAGTACTCGTCGCCCAGGTCCAGGAATTCGGGGTTAACCGAGACGCTCAGCAAGCCTTTGGTGCAGCCCTGCACGCAGGAGAGGCAGGCCTTACATTCGTCGGATGTTTCGACCGGCGTCAGCGGGTCGCGATTGTAGGCCGCTTCGTGCCGGTAAACGTCGTAGAGGCAGCGGAGCTTGACGCAATTGGTGCAGCGCGAGCAATCCTCCCGCCAATCGACGTTCCCGAACTTGCCGACGCGGCGGAACCGCGGCGGCGTCGGAACGGTGTGAATGTGGTAACGATCGGGCATACCAGGCCTCGTCTAAACCAATCCCGCTTCTTGGATCACGCTGGCGGCCAGCGCTTCGCACCCGCCGCTCAAGATGTGAATGCCACGGACGCCGGGAACGCCTTTGAGCGCGGCGGCCATCTCCGCGGCGATGGCGACGCCTTCTTTGGCCGCGTCGGACGCCTGGCTGATGCGGGCAACCGTGCGCGCGTCCACCGGTCTGTAGGTGTGTCGCTCATCGAAGGCCTTCACCTGCTCCACGCCGGTCAGCGGCAGCACGCTGGCAATGATGGCCACCTGGCGGTCCAGCCCGGCCTCCCGGATGGCATCCATCCAGCGTGTGAAGCCGGCCAGGTCGAAGACCGCCTGCGTCAGCAGAAAGTCCGCTCCCGCCGCGATTTTCTTCCGGAGGCGCAGCAGGCTCAATTCCATGGGTTGCTGGAACGGGTGGGCGGCGGCGCCGAGCAGCCACTCCGGCCGGGGATCGATGGTGTGCCCGTTGAAGCCCCGGCCCTCGCGCATCATCTTCTTAAGGGCCTGGGTGAACTGGATGGAATCGATATCGTAAGCGCCGGCCGCCTGGGGGCAGATTCCGAGCGACTGGTGGTCGCCAGTCAGGCAGAAGACCGCGTCGATACCCATCGCCGCCGCGCCTAGCGCGTCGTTCTCCAGCGCGATGCGGTTGCGGTCGCGGGTCACCATGGAGAGCACGCTCGGGCGGCCCTCTCCCGCCAGAATCGCGGCGCACGCCAGGGCCGAACCGGCGATCTGGCCGGCATTATCCGCCACCACCACCGCGTCCAAACTGGACGGCAGGAGAGCCGACAACTTCCTCACCGCGCCGGCGTCGCCGCTCAATGGCGGCAGACATTCGGCGGTGACGGCCAGGCGGCCGGAGCTCAGCGTCCGGGCAAGTTTACTCTTCGTTGTCGTCATAGCTGATATCCACTTCCTGCCAGGATTCCTGGGCGTGTCCAGCCGCGAAAGCCTGGCGTAAAGGGTTGGGAGGCAGCGCCGCGAGGGCCTCGACGACCTGGTCCCGGATGGCGGCTGCCTGGGCCTCCGGCGCCTCGGAAGCGCAACCCGGCGCGGGCCTTCCGGCTGCCAGAGCCATGTCCTCCGCAGCCGTGCCCGGCAGATGGAAGAGCATCAGACGCCGGCCGCCCAACCCGATGGCATCGAGGATGGAGCGGAGGTAGTCCGCACGGCGAGCGCAGCGTTTGCTGCCCTCCAGATAATGGCAGTTGTCTTCCTCGCAGGCGACCATCGATACCACGTCGGACCCCGACTCAAAGGCTTTCAGCACGTGCTCCGGCTGAAGCCGCCCGGTGCAGGCCACCAGGATTTCGCGCACCGGCCAGGGCCAGCGGAAGTCCGGAACGGCCGGCCGCGGCCGTCCCGCGGAGGTGGGAGCCTGGCCCGGACGGGCGCAATTGGCGCACACGAAGACGGTAACGGGCCCTGGAATCGATGACCAAATAACCCCACCCGGCGGTGGTGCGTCTACAGTTGCAATCTCCTGATTCATAAGGGGATCTCTCGACGGGGAGAGTGAGAAAGCAGTATAACAGAATTTAAGTTATTTGGATATTATTATTCTAAAAGTATCATCTTGGCTTATAATAGGCCTGGAGTATGACGCTCGAACATCTCAAGCTTTTCAGAGACATCGCCCACGCGCGCAACGTGAGCCACGGGGCGGAAGTCTGCGGCGTGAGCCAGTCCGCCGCCAGCCAGTACCTGCACGAAACCGAACGTTTGCTGGGGGTCCGGTTGTTGGATCGCAGCACCCGGCCGGTGGAGCTGACGGAAGCGGGGCGCCTGTACTACGAATTCTGCCGCGACGTTCTGCGCCGCAGGGAGGAGTTCGAGGAGTCGCTGGAGAAGCTCAAGGGCCGCGTGCAAGGCACAGTCAGGGTGGCCGCGATTTACTCGGTGGGCATCTCGGATATGTCGCGCCTGGAGCTGGAGTTGTCGCGCCGGATGCCCCAGGCGGTGCTGCAGGTGGAGTACCTGCGTCCCGAGAAGGTTTACGACGCGGTGGTCTCGGACCAGGCCGACCTGGGCCTGGTGAGCTACCCGGAATCCAACCGGGAAATCACCGCGATTCCGTGGCGCGAGGAGAAGATGATGGTGGCGGCGGCTCCTTCGCATCCTCTGGCGGGCAGAGAAACCCTGAACCTGGCCGACCTGGCGCAGCAGAGCTTCGTGGCTTTCGACGACGATCTCCGCGTGGGCCGCGAAGTGAAGCGCTATATGCGCGACAACGGGGCCCAGTTGAACGTGGTGATGCACTTCGACAACATCCAGACCATGAAGGAGGCGGTGGTGCTGGGTTCGAGCATCAGCATCATGCCGGTGCGCGTGCTGCGCAACGACATCGAGCAAGGGCGGCTGGTGGCGATCCCCATCCAGGGCTGCACGCTGGTGCGGCCGCTAGGCATCATCCACCGCCGCCGGAAGACGTTCAACCAGGCCACGCGGACGTTCCTCGAGTTACTGCGGCAAGAAGCGGCTCTGGAGACGGCACCCGCGCTGCCGCCGCGCCCACCGGCGCGCCTGGCTCGGAGCAAAGCGTGAAGTCAGGGCGAGCGGTTGTACCGTGCGGATTAGAATCGCTGCTGGTATCGACTGCTGATCCGCGACAGGACCGCCGCATAATCGAGCCGGGTTGAACTGTAGTCCACCCACTCAAACGGAAACGGCACGGCGTTCGTAGCTCGATACCGAAGGACCAGGAACTCGTCGAATGCAGGCAGCGCTTGCTCGCGCAATCGGCGCTCGGCTTCCGGTGCCTCTTGGATCGGGTGCAAAAACCCGCCTCTCCCTGTCGTGGGAAACGGCCTGCCGCCCTCATATCCGATAACGCTTTCGGCTTGGTTGATGCCCACCACCGCAACACAGATCGGGTTGCCGCCTCCGCGCCGGAACTGCGTGACCTGGTTGCGGAGGTCGTTAATCACCCGGTCTATTTGTTTGATCATCGCCTTGGCGAGAATCTTGACTTCGACTCCGATCTCAACCGTTGCGATCGGACCTCTGGGGACCGCATAGCCCGGCTCGATGACTGGAGTCTCACCGGGGATGATTTCTCCGAAGGTGGCATCGCCGCGCCGCGCCCGCACACCTCTCCGCCGGTTCTGGACATTCAGCACGCGGTCTCTGCGAATCAGCACTGCGTCACGGTACCGCTGTGAGCGATTGATTGTGACCAGATCCTCGTAAAGATGGATGGCAACGAAATCGCCTTGATTCGATGCCCGATGCCGGTAGACCTGTCCGTCAAAAAGCCGTCTGAATTCCGTAAGCAGGCGGAATTCCGGTTGAACGTGGGGTGGCGTCAATCCACATGTACCTCAGCCGTTATCGCGCCAACCGTGCGTACCTGCCGTGCGGTCTTCAGTAACCGCTTTTCGGCGTTCTGCACGTAGGCGGATTCGATCTCATTACCTATCGAATTCCTGCCTGACATGATAGCAGCTAAGGACGTGGAACCTGTACCCGAAAAAGGATCCAGGACGGTGTCGCCGGCAAACGAAAACATCCGCACAAGGCGCTCCGCTACTTCGATCGGAAATGGAGCCGGGTGCCCGTCGCGGGTGGAAGCTCCCGGCAAGTCTGTCCAAATGGACCGCTGCCACGCGCGCATCTCATCCCGCGTCAGCATTGACAGCGCCTTCTGGACCATGGGAGTGGTGCGGTACCCGCCGCCTTTCCGGAGAAACAGAATGTACTCGATGTCGTTCTTGATGACCGCGCCGGGCTGGTACGGCTTACCGTAGAATCCCGCGCCGTTGCCTTCGGCCTCCATCGCACCGTTGGCGATCTTATGCCAGAAAATCGGCGTGAGGCAGTCCAGGCCAACCTCCCGCGCCCGCACTTGGATATCGGAGTGCAACGGCATTACCCGGTGCCTCCCGTCAAACTTGCGCGGAATGCAAACGTCACCGACAACGCAGCAGACCCGGCCCCCTCCCACCAGTATGCGGGCGCATTCCTTCCAGACCTTGTCGAGTTCATTAAGGAAGTGGTCATAGTCCGCAATGTGCCCCATCTGCCCAGCGTGCTGCGGATACTCCTTCAAAGTCCAGTACGGCGGCGAGGTGACCACCAGGTGAACCGATGCGTCCGGAATCCAGGAGAGGTTGCGCGCATCGCCCTGATGGAGCCGATGCACGGTCTTGTTGTACGGCGCGGGCCAAGGGTGCTGACGGAAGTAGGCGTTGGCCGTGAGAAGCGTCCGCATCCCTTCCGGCGTGTTGTCTTCGGAGGGGAGCGCAACGGGGCAATCGCCGTACATTGAGAATAGCTCGGCCGTACCGTTCGCGCCGTTCTTGCGAACATGCGGGCGGCTGACCTCCCGAAACAAAATTTCAGCGTTCTGTTTTTTTCTCAAAGCCCTAAACGTATATAATAGCGGACGCGCTTCTTCACGCGCCGGGTTTCCTTCAGGGGAGGTTAGTCCAAGCATAACGCGGTTGGCTCTGCGCCTGCTGAACTCATCGGCTGGACAGCGCGGTACCTGTAGCCCCCCCGCACCCACTGGGGTCCGCCGCGAGAAACGCCGGCTCCTTGTCAACCATGTACGGGACGGGCGACAATCGTGAGCATGACTGTCACGAAATTGGTTGCGGTCTTCGGCCTCCTGGTTGCCGTAGCGCCGTGTCAGGTTCCGGCGACCTTGGTGGTTCAGGGCATCGGCGGCACGAGCGCCACGCTTTCCGTTTCCGACCTCGCCAAGCTGCCGCAGCAGACCGTGAAGGTCACGGATCACGGAACCCCGGCCACGTTTGAGGGCGCCCTGCTGACGGACGTGCTGGCCAAAGTCGATCGGCCGTTGGGCGAGAAGTTCCACAGTACGGGGGCGTCGTACTACATGGTGGTGGAAGCCCGGGACGGCTACCGGGCGGTATTCGCCTGGGCGGAACTGGATTCCGGCTTCATGGACAAATCCGTGTACGTGGTGACGAAGCGGGACGGCAAGGCCCTTTCGGAAAGAGACGGTCCATTTCAACTGGTGGCGCCGGGTGAGAAGCGGGCCGGAAGGTGGGTTCGGCAGGTGACGGCGCTCGAAATCCGGCAGGCGAACTGAAAGTTCCCATTCTTCAGTGACAACCGCCGAAAATAAATCTCACCCTTCCGTCTCAACAGCTTACAGACGCGCGACCCCTCGCCCCCTTGACCCTCGTCTGCTAGTCTGAAATCGGAAAGAGGCGTGCACAGCCTCAACCGTTTTCTTGCTGGCCAGCAAGCGTTGCAACTGAGGTGGTGCTGAACTTCCCGTAGGCCCGTTAACGGCCGCACGGCCATCCCTGGCAGCAGAGGATGTCGGCGGGGAGATCTTAGGACTGGTCCTATAACACCCGGTGGAGAGCGGATAGCTTGGATTGCCGTCCCATTCGGATATCAGAGAGTCGAGCATCGAATCGAAGTACCAGAAAGGCCATTCCAGCCTGATTCCCTCTGCTTCGAAGATGCGGCTCAAACTACTGGCGGCCGGATACGCACGGCGATAAGTCCGGCGGGAGACCGCAGGCCCCGGCCGCCGCAACGATTCCCGATCAAGTCCATTTCTCTCCCCCGAAGTGTCTTCAACAGCAGATCGATCTCCCCTGTCCCCGCGTCTCCGCGGTGAAATTGGCTTTGTTCCGCCACGCGCCGCCCCTGGACACCGCAGCCCTCGAATCGCTATCGTGATCGGGAGCGACCGGAAATGCCAGGCTTTCGAGACCCGCGGCAACAACTGGTTCAGACTTTCGGAACCGGCGGCGGTGAAACCTGGGTGGTTTCCGCGCCGGGCCGGGTCAACCTCATCGGCGAGCACATCGACTATCACGGCCTTCCCGTGCTGCCGATCGCCATTGGCAGGCGCATTCGCGTGGCGTTCCGGGCGAGAACCGATGGGCGCATCCGCGCCGTCAGCGCAAGAGAGTACGGACTGCGGGAGTTTGAGTGGACGCCGCGACTGGCGCCCACGACGGCGGGCGATTGGGAAAACTACTTGCGGGCGGCGGCCGAGGCGGTGGGCCGCAAATGGGGCGCTGGGGCCGGAGTGGACGCCGCGGTGGCGTCGGACCTTCCTCCGGCGGCAGGACTGGCATCGTCTTCGGCGCTGATGGTGGCGTTCACCCTCGGACTGCTGCGGGCCAACCAGCGGCGGGCGAGCTTCGAGGAGTTGATGGAGATCCTGCCGGAAGGGGAACAATTCGTGGGGACGCGCGGCGGAGGCATGGATCATGCGGCCGTGCTCGCCTCCAGAGAAGGCTGCGCCTCGCTGATCGAATTCGAGCCGCTGGCTGTGCGCCCGATTCCGGTGCCGGAGGACTGGCGCTTCCTGGTGGCCCACAGTCTCCAGACAGCGGAGAAGTCCGGGGCCGCCCGCGAAGCATACAATGCCCGGCGCGCGGCGGGGACGGCCGCTCTGAAACGCCTGGGGTTGGTTTCGTACCGGACGGCGATGGAGGAGCCGGCGTGCGCGGAGAAGCTGCCACCCGGCCCGGAGCGCGACAGCTTTCTGCACGTGACCAGCGAGGCGCGGCGCGTCAGGGCGGCGGTGAAGGCCATGGAACAGGACGATGCCGGCAGCTTTGGGCGGCTGCTGATGGAATCTCACGCCAGCTTGCGGGACCGGCTTAGAGTGAGCTCGCCAGTGCTCGACCGGTTGGTGGAGACGGCCGTGGAATCCGGCGCGCTGGGCGCGCGGCTTACGGGCGCGGGGCTGGGCGGATGCGCCGTGGTGTTCTCGAAGCAACCGGACATCGCAGCCGTGCGCAGCGGATTGATCGCGCGGTACTACGCGGGGCGGCCGGATTTCGATCCGGACCGGCATTTGATCGACGCCCAACCCGGACTGGGCGCTCTCGACCGCGAGGAAGTAAACTCGTAGGTTCGCATGCAACTCCACGCCCTGGACTGGATCATCGCCGTGGTCTCGGTGGCCATTTGCTTTGTGCCCGCGCTGTTTTTTGGAAGGCGCTCCGGCAGGAACACGGCGGAGTTCTTCGCTTCCGGGCGCTCGGTGCCGTGGTGGCTGGCCGGAATCTCGATGGTGGCCACCACGTTTTCGAGTGACACGCCCAACCTGGTGGCGAACTTCGTGCGCACGCAAGGCGTGGCGGGCAACTGGCAGTGGTGGGCCTTCACGCTCACGGGCGTTGCCACGGTGTTCTTTTACGCGCGCCTCTGGCGGCGTTCGGGTGTGCTCACCGACCTGGAGTTCTACGAGCTGCGCTACTCCGGCCGGGCCGCGGGCGCGGTGCGCGGCTTTCGCGCGGTCTACCTGGGCCTGCTTTTCAATTGCATGATCATGGCCAGCGTGAACCTGGCGGCTTGCAAGATTGCCGCGGTCCTGTTCGGATTCAGCCGCTGGCAGACGCTGGCAGCCGTGGGACTGCTGAACGTGGTGTTCGCCACCTTCTCGGGCCTGTGGGGCGTGCTGGTCATCGACATGTTTCAGTTCTTCATCAAGATGTCGGCGGTGATCGCGGCGGCGTACTTCGCGGTGCAGTTGCCGCAGGTGGGCGGGCTCGGCGGGCTGGTGGAAAAACTCTCCCACGTGAAAGGCCCGGGAGGGTTGAATTACCTCAGCATGCTTCCGGATTTCACCAATAACTGGGATTTGCTGCTGGCGGTGTTCATCATGCCTTTGGCCGTGCAATGGTGGGCCGTGTGGTACCCGGGCGCGGAACCCGGAGGCGGCAGCTACATCGCGCAGCGGATGCTGGCGTCCAAATCGGAGAAAGACGCGCTGGGATCGACGCTGTTCTTCAACGTTGCCCACTACGTGCTGCGGCCGTGGCCGTGGATCCTGGTGGGGCTGGCATCGCTCGTCGTGTACCCGGAGCTATCGGACATCCGGAAGGCCTTCCCTCACCTCGACCCCACGTTGATCGGCCACGATATCGCCTTTCCGGCGATGCTGCGATTTCTGCCGGTGGGCTGGATGGGGCTGATGCTGGGCGGCCTGGTGGCGGCTAATTCGTCCACCATCCTGACGCACCTCAACTGGGGCGCATCTTACCTGGTGCACGATTTCTACCGCCGGTTCGTGAAGCCGCAGGCGGGCGAAAAGCATTACGTGCTGGCTGGCCGCGTCGCCACGGTCGGGCTGTTTGTGGCCTCCTCCGCGCTGGTGTTCGCGCTGGACACCGCCAAAGACACCTTCAACGTGATTCTGCAGATCGGCGCGGGCACCGGGTTGTTGTACCTGGTCCGCTGGTTCTGGTGGCGCGTGACGGCATGGTGCGAGATCGTGGCCATGGCCAGCTCATTCGCCATCTCCATCCTGTTTCTGATTCTGGCCAAGAATCGCATGGCGCCGGGCACGCACTACCAATTGCTGATCACGGTCATCTGCACCTCGGTATGCTGGCTGGCCACGGCGTACCTGGGGCCGCGGAACGATCCGCGGGTTCTGGCGGAGTTCTACAGGAAGGTCCACCCGTTTGGTCCCGGCTGGCGCAAGGTGCGAATCGAGGCGGGCGTTTCCGAGGCGGAAGCTGCCATCGACGCACGGAGCGATAACTTTCCGCTGGCGCTCGCGGGCTGGTTCGCGGGCTGCACCATGATCTGGTCGGCGCTTTTCACGGTGGGAAACTTTCTGTACGGCCGGACCAATTACGCGCTGGCGCTGCTGGCGGTTTTCGCGGTGAGCGCTATGATCGTCATGGAAGTGGTGCGCCGTCTTTGGAAATGAGGACATGGGCATGAACGACCTGAAATTTTCTTCACGCCGCGACCTGCTGCGGCTCGCCTCGGCTGGCGCTTTGGGCATGGGCCTTTCCCGCGCCGCGGTTGACAGCGTTGCGGGCATGAAGTTCGAGGCGAAAGACACGGTGCGCCTGGGCGTCATCGGAATCGGCGGCCGGGGCGACTCGCTGATCGAAAACTTCTCGGCCATTCCGCAGGTGCGGGTGACGGCCATTTGCGACACGGTGAAGGATAAGGTCACCAGGCAGCAGGCCAAGCTGGAGCGCGCCGGAAAGCAGCCGCCGGCGCTATACCATTCGAGCGATCGCGCATTCGAGGACCTCGTCAAGCGGGACGATATCGACCTGGTGGTGATTGCCACTCCGTGGATCTGGCACGCCACCATGGCTCTGGCGGGCATGAAGCAGGGGAAACACGTAGCCGTAGAAGTGCCGGCGGCGCGCACCATCGAAGAATGCTGGGACCTGGTCAACACGTCCGAAAGCACGCGCCGCCATTGCATACAGCTCGAGAACTGCTGCTACGGCTACAACGAGCTGCTGGTTCTGAACATGGTGCGGGCCGGCCTGTTCGGCGACATCACGCACGGCGCCGCGGCTTACAATCACGACCTGCGCAGCGTCCTGTTTTCGAATGAAGGCGAAGGCCTGTGGCGGCGTTTCGAGAACGTCAGCCGCAACGGCAACCTGTATCCCACGCACGGGCTGGGTCCGGTGGCGCACTATATGGACATCAACCGCGGCGACCGGTTCGAGTACCTGGTATCGATGAGCTCGCGCGCGTTATCGCTGGCGGCGTATAGGAAGGAACACCTGAAGCCCGACGATCCGCGCCAGAAAGAGGTGTACCGCTGCGGCGACCTCAACGCGAGCCTGATCCACACGGCCAAGGGGCGGGTGATCGCTCTGGAGCACAACGTCTCCACTCCGCAGCCTTACGACCGCATCAACCTGATCGCCGGAACCAAGGGAATCTTCCGCGACTATCCGCCGCGGATCTTCGTGGACGGCTCGGCCAAGGAGGAATTTGGACCGATCGACCCGTACAAAGAGCGGTTCGAGCATCCGTACTGGAAACAGGTCGGCGAGCTGGCGCGGGAGTTGGGCGGCCACGGCGGCATGGATTTCGTGATGGCATACCGGCTGATCCAGTGCATCCGGGAAGGCGCCGCGCCGGACATCGACGTGTATGACGCCGCGGCGTGGAGCGCTCCGGGCCCGCTGAGCGAGGCATCGGTGGCCAAAGGCAGCGCGCCTGTCCCGTTTCCGGATTTCACGCGTGGGCGCTGGCAGCAGGCCGCCACGGGATAATGAGAAAGGAATGCGCTCCCTCGCCATCGCCTTGCTGCTGGCAACCGCTGGCGCCGCCCAGAACATTGTAGATCCAGCCAGGTTCGGGAACATGCTGAAGGCTCTTGAGCCGCAGGCGGACGAGAAACTCTTGCGGTGTGAAGTCACGCCCATCAAACCCTCTCTCAATTTCGGCTTTCGCTTTCAGGCCGGGTATGTCGTGCGCGTGCCCATGAACCAGTATTCCGGTGCGGGCCACGGCTGGCTCATACTGACCAGGATCACGCCGGAAGGCGGCGGCCAACAGCCGGTGTATCTCGCCGGCAGGGTCAGGCTGCCGCCCATTCCGAAGACCAGGATCACGTTCGAGGTGGGAGGCGGGTACCTGCTGGGTGAGGGCCGGTACGACGTGAACTGGGCCCTGCGCGACGACGCCGGCCGGATTTGCCGCAGCAGTTGGCGCGTGGACGCCAGGCTTGGCCGCCGCGAACGCCGGATGCAGCTTTCCATGCCGCCCGATACAGTGGCTGAGTTTACATTGCGCGGCCGGCCCGACAGAAGGCGCGGCGCCGATGATGCGGCGCCCATTCGGCTCACCGTGATGCTGCACGCAGCGCCGCTGGTTCCGCTCAGAACAAGGCTGCGCGCGAGCGATCGCGTGATCCTGCTGGGACTGCTTTCCTCGCTGCTGGAACGGATGCCCGCGCGCTCCGTGCGGCTGGTGATCTTCAACCTGGATCAGCAGAAGATCCTGCTGCGCCAGGATGCATTCGCCGCCGATGCGATGGACCGGGTGGCGCAATCCCTGAACGGCCTGGACCTGGGGCGCGTGGATTACCACGTGCTTCAGAACCCCCGCGGTCACGTTGATTTTCTGGCCGGCCTGATGAACCAGGAACTGCGCGCGGAGGCGCCCTCGGATGTGGTGGTCATTCTCGGTCCCGAGACGAGCTATGTGGACAGGCTTCCCCAAGCCGCGCTGGAGGAGCCCCGCGGCGCCGTCCCCCAATTCTTTAACCTCCAGTTCAGGCTGTACCTTCGCGGTGGTCCCACCTTACCCGATAGCATCGCCCTGGCGACGGCGAAGGTGAAGGGGAAAACCATTGTCATCCGGTCGCCGGCGGACTTTGCCAAGGCCATCGAACAGATCGAGCGCCGCGGAAGCGGGGGAAAGTAGGTTCAGGCCGAGGAGTGCCCAGTTCGCCGGCCGCGGCTTGGGGTGCGATGCAATCCGGGATGAAACTCGTTACTCGTTCCAGTTCTTGCCCTTGAAGATGCCGTTCATCATCTGGAACAGGATTTGGGCTTTCGACTGTTGCTCCTTGTCGAGATCCTGATAGATCTTGACGAAGGCTTTCATCTCGATACCGGCCATCTGGGACTCCAGGGCGGCGTTACTCTTCACCAGTTGGTCAATCTCGTCCTGGCTCTTGCCGGCCGAAACAGCCTCCCCAATCGCCTGCCGGCTCTTGGCCGCCTCGTCGCGCAGCGGCGCGGCTTCCTTCTGGCCCTCGTCGAGGACGGTTTTGACCAGCTTCTTCTGGTCCTTGTTGAGCTTGAGGTTGTCGGTGAGGATGGTGAGCTTATCGGACTGGCCGCCCATCATGATCGGAGTATTCGATGCGCCCCTTCCTCCACCACCACCGCGCTGGGCGGAAGCCATGGTGGCCGCCAGGATGCCGGCCAGAAATAATCTGAAAAACATGAGAGCTCCTTTACTTCTTTCCTCTTCTTTCCCCGGCGCCGCCGGTCGCATTGAACATCCCGGCCATGGCCTCGAATGCCGACGCGGCCTTGCCCTGTTGATTGGGTTTAAGCGTGGCACAGACCTTGGCGAAGGCCTTGGTCTCAATGCCGGTCACCTGGGCAACCAGGGAGGCATAGGTGTCCGCGGTTTTCTTGAGATCGTCGTCGCTGGCGCCGCCGAGCATGGCGTTTACCATCGCCAGCCGGCTCTGGGTCAACTGCTGGAGCAATGGCGCGGATTCTTTCATGGCGTCGGCAAGAACCGTCTGGGCTTCGGTCTTCTGGTCCCTATTGAGCTTGAGGCGCTCGGCGAAGATATCGAAAGGGGTCTGGCGCGGAATGCGCTGCATTGCGCCCATGTCGTCTCCCATGCCGCTGCCGCCGCCCCTGCCGCCGCCCATCCCGCCGCCCATACCGCCGGTGTCGCCACCCATACCGCCGCCGCCCTGAGCGAACGCCGCCGTGGCGGCAATCGTCGCGGCCAACAACAGTCTTATAAACATGAAACCTCCATGGTTTACTCGATTAAAGCATGAATCGGCGTGGAATGGCTGAGGCAGGCAAGTGGGAGTGGCCGTTGGAGCGCGCTGGCACGTAGAATAGAAAAATGAAGCTAATCGCCCTTGTATTCGCCGCCCTGTTGCCCTGCCTGGCGGCTTCTTCGGACGCCGATCCGGGCAAGTCGCTGGGCAGCCCCAGCGCTCCCATCCGGATCGAGGTTTTCAGCGACTTCGAATGCCCCGCCTGCAAGGGGCTGCACGAGCAGATCCTGCCTTTGGTGATGAGGGACTACGTGATACCCGGCAAGGTATACCTGGTGAGCCGCGAGTTCCCGCTGCCCATGCATCAGTATTCGCGAGAGGCCGCCGGCTACGCCACCGCCGCCGCGAGGCTGGGCAAGTACCAGCAGGTGGCCGACAAGCTGTTCCTGAGCCAGGTGGCCTGGTCCGCGAGCGGCAAGGTGTGGGACACGGTGGCCAGTGTCCTGACGCCCGCAGAAGCCAGGAAGGTGCAATCGCTGGCGAAGGACCCCTCGGTTTTGAGCGAGGTGCAGCACGACATGGAGCTGGGAAGGGCGGCGGCCATCAACCAGACTCCCACCATGATCGTCACGCGCGGGACAAGCCAATTTCCGGTTGTCGGCGGGATCAACTACAATCTCTTGAGGTCGCTGCTCGATGGTCTCCTCAAGTAGGGTTTTCCGGGCGTCGGTGCTGGCGCTGCGGGTGGCGCTGGGGGCGGTGTTCTTGTACGCGGCGTGGACCAAGCTGCGGCAGCCGTGGGAGCTGTTTGCGATGTCCATCGACGCCTACAAAGTGCTGCCCGATTGGGCCGTGGTGGTGGTGGCGCGCACGCTGCCGTGGGCGGAGCTGCTGATCGGCCTGGCGCTCATGGCGGGGCGCTGGCTGCGAGTTTCGGGGGGCGCGGCTTCGCTGCTGCTGCTGGGGTTTTTCGTGTTGATGGTCAGGACGTACGCCAAGGGGATGCAGATCGACTGCGGCTGTTTCGGCCTGGGGGATCCGATCTCGGCCCGCACGCTGGCCCGCGATGGAACGCTGCTGGCGGGCTGCCTGTTTCTGACCTGGACGAGCTTCCGCGACCGGCGGAAAGCGGCGTGAAGGACGTTCTCCAAAGAGAGCTGGAGTATCACGAGAAGCTGTACTCGGGCTTCGCCCAAGCGCACTTCGGGCGGCCGGCGGTGAGGGCGCTGCGCCGGCACATAGTGGGGCGCATCGTGCAAATGACCGGCGCCGGCGTGCACTCCCGCGTGCTGAGCCTGGGGTGCGGAATCGGCGATACGGAACTGCTGCTGGCCGCGTGCGTGGCCGAGGTGGTGGGGGTGGACCTCTCACCCGCCGCGGTGCGGCAGGCGCGCGCCGATGCCGGCCGGCTGGGGATTGCCAATGCGCGCTTCGAAGAGGGCACCACCGCCGAGGGAGCTTACGACCTGGTGATGGCGATCTTCTTTTTGCACCACCTCCCGGACCAGGCGCTGGCGGAGCTGCCGGGCCGGGTGAAAGGCCTGCTGGCGCCGGGCGGCGTATTCTATTCGCTCGACCCGAACAGCCGGCGGCTTTCCGGCGTCATCGGGCGGCTGCTGGTTCCGGGGTTGATGAGACGATACCAGACTCCGGACGAGCGGGAACTCGATCCGGAGCGTACAGCGGACTTGTTCCGCGGCGCGGGGTTCGACACCCACGTGAGCATGTACGACTTCGGGTCGTCGCCGCTGGCGGGGTTGCTGCCCGGCTGGCGCGCAGGGTACCGGGCCGCGCGCGCGGTGGACGACTGGCTGCTCCGCGTGCCGCCGCTGCGCCGCCGCGGCAGCAATTTCGAAGTGATCGCGCGCAGGTGAACCATGTGGGGCCGGATGGCATCCCGCGCGGCGATTGGCAATCGCCGCGCGGGCCGAATGTCACTAGGCCCGCAGGTTGCCTTACGGCCAACCTGCCCCACAATCAACAGATTTCCGAAACAGTAGCCAGTGTCCCCCCGCCAGCGCACACTTCATCGAGAGCGCGCGCGGAGGCTTCGGCGTTCAGCGCCTCCACCGCGTCCGTCACAACCGTTACTGGCTTGCCGGTCTTCAACAAGCCACGCACGGCGTATAGCACGCAGATCTCGGTGACCACGCCGTAGACCACGTAGCGATCGGCGCTCAGGCATTCGACCACGCGGGCGAGGTTGGGAGCCTCGAAGACATCCACAGTCTGCTTTTCGACGATGATCTGCGGCGCGCTTTCGACCGCGATGTCGCACTCGCGGTTGGGAACAACGATCCGGCCCTCGAGCAGCGTGGCCTCGGCCTTGCGCTGGCCCCAGGTGCCGGCGACGCAGTGCGGCGGCCAGACGGAAAACTCGGGATCGTTCTCCGCGTGGACATCGGTGGTGGAGACCACGGGGATGCCGTGGGCCGCGGCGAAACGGTTGAGGCGCGCGATGGCGGGGACGATGCGCTCGGCGTGGGGCACATAGAGCGCGCCGGCGGGGTAGAGAAAATCCAGTTGGGAATCGATGTCGAAGAAAACGGTTTTCATCCGGCCACGTTCAAGCGGGTCTGTTCGATCAGGGCGCGCAGCTCGCGGCTGTAGATAATCGGCCACGGCTCCGCCACTTCCAATTGTCGCAGAGGCGCGGGCAGCTTGGCCAACGACTCGGCGGCGCGGCGCCGCGCTTGTTCGACGGTGGGCAGCGGCTCGACCAGGCGCCCTCCCAGGATCACCGGGCGCAGCAGCGCTTCGCCCTTGCCGCATTCGCCCGAGCGCGCCACCACGTCGCGCGCTTCCTCCCGGAAAATCTGCTTGGAGCCGGGGAGCGAAATTTTGTCCTCGCTGTATTTGGCGGTGAAACGCTTGATGCCGAAAATATCCAGCTCCACCATTTTGTAAACCGCGCTGAGGGCGGGGGCGTCGGCCGAAGTCGCGAGCTGAGTACCGACGCCGAAGGCATCGATGGGCGCGCCGGCGTTCACCAGGTCGCGGATGCGGTACTCGTCCAGATCGCCGCTGGCCATGATCCGGGCTTCGGGCAGGCCGGCCTGGTCGAAGATGGCGCGGACCTGGCGCGAGAGAGCCAGAAAATCGCCGCTATCGATGCGCACGCCCCACAGGGGACGGCCGAGCTGGGCGGCGCGGCGCGCGCCTTCCAAGGTGTCGTAAGTATCGATAAGCTGGACGGTGGAATCGCCCAGAACCCGCTGGAGCTGGCGGAAGGCCTCCATCTCACTGGGGAACGACATGACCCAGGAGTGCGCGCACGTGCCCATTACGGGGATGCCGTAGCGGAAGCCGGCCAGCGTATTGCTGGTGCCGGCGCAGCCGCCGATATACGCGGCGCGCGCGCCGAGCACGCCCGCTTCCGGCGTATGCGCGCGGCGCGTGCCGAACTCGATCACGGGCCGGCCGCCGGCCACCTCCACCGAGCGCGCGGCCTTGGTCGCGACGAGCGACTGGAAGGCCAGCGCTGAGAGTACGTAGGTTTCCGGGATCTGCGCCTCGATGATGGGAGCGCGGATGGTGAGGACCGGCTCGCCCGGAAACACCGGGACGCCTTCCGGGATGGCGAACAAATCGCCCGTGAAACGAAACTCGCGGAGGTAATCGAAGAAGGCCGGCGACCGGTGGCGGAACTGAGCGAGGCCGCGGAGGTAATCGATCTCTTCGGGGGTGAAACTCAGGTTGAGCAGGTAATCGACCACTTGGGGAAGGCCGGCGGCGAGGACGAAATTGCGGTGCGGAGGGAGACGGCGGATGGTGAATTCGAAGGCGGCTTTCTCGGCGAGCTTGCCGGACTCGAAGTAGCCGGCGGCCATGGTGAGCTCATAGAGGTCGGTGAGGAGGCCGTTCATGCAGAATTATGGCCGCTGATGAACGCCGATGAACGCGGATTGAAAACAAGATTCTTATCGGCGTTCATCTGCGTTCATCGGCGGCCCAAATTGATTTATCACTTCTTCTTGGGCGGCGTGGGCGGCGCCGGCTCTTTCACGTCCGAGGCGGCTTTTTCCAGATCGTCCACAGCCTGGCTATCCAGTTCATAGATGCTCGGCTCGTTCTCGCGTTGCGCGAAATATTGGTTTCCCTGCTTGGTAATGGAGACTTTTTCGACCCGTTTGCCGTCATTGGAAGTCACTCTGGCTTCGAAGACCGGCTGGCCGCCGCCTTTCTCGGGGAACTTCGTGGCCGCGAGATCGCGCAGCTTGTCGATCAGGTTCTGGACGCTGGTGTTATCCATGGTCTTGGAGCCGGCGAGCCACTTGTCGCCGCTCTTGGCGTAGGTCACGGTCTTGAGCTCGACCTTGCTGGGATCGCTGAAACCGAAATCGAAGAGCTTCTTGTTGCGGAAGTCGTCGAGGTTTTTGTCGAGGGCGTCGGCGAGATCGGAGGCCACTTTGTAGGTGCCTTCGACCGCGGAACTTCTGGCGTAGCAGTTCTTGTCCTTGTCTCTGCGGACTTCGAGGGTCTGGTTGCCGCCGGCGTCGGTGACCACCGCGGTGGCCACCTTGGCGGCGGCGGCGAACTTCTTCGGAACGTCCTCCTGGGCGCCGGAGAGATCCATCTTGGCGTCCTTGAGCTTGTTGATGAGGGTATCCACCTGCGAGCCGTCGGCGCGCAGCGGACGCGGCTTGAGGATCTGCCACTCGTTCTGATTGTTCTTGCCGAACTCGATGGCCGGCCCTTTGGCCTGGAGCTCGACGCGCGTGAGCTTATCGGAATCGAAGGTGAGCAGGCGCTTGTCGCGGAGGTCGCTGGGGGTCTTGTCGAGACTCGTCTTGGTGTAGCTGGAGACAGTGAACACGCGCGGGTCGGCGGCGAGCTTGGCGTAAGCGCCGGAACCGGTGGGCGTGTCGTCGCCGATCAGCAGCTCGTCGCTCTTGCCGTCTTTCTTGACGACGGTGATATCGAGGGTCGGCACGTGCAGGCCGTAAGGCTTAAGGTCGGCGGCCTTGTCCTCGATCAATTTGTCGGCGTTCAGGGAGGAAAGCGACGAGACCATGGATCCCACGGTGTCCTGGTCGGCGGCGAGCTGGGTGGGTTGGGTAAGCTGCCACTTGCCGTTCACGCGGTGCAGGTCCTGGACCTCACCGGTGAGCTTCTTGATCCGGATTTCCTGGAACTGGTCGTCGGGTATGGAAAGAATCTTGGTGCTGGTGTCGGTGGGCGTCTTACTGGCCGCGGCCTGCTTCTTGTTGGACCACCAGACCAGGCCGCCCAGAACAGCCAAGACAGCCACGGCGACCAACAGCCCCTGGGGCTTCATGGGTTACCTCCTCTTCCACCAGGTGGCCATGCCGAACCCCACCACGGCCAGAGGGAAGATCACGATGCTCAGCCAGAACACCATGTTCATCTTCTGCGCGCTGATATTGAGCGGGCGGTCTTCGGGCGCCTTGGGCCGGATGGAGATGAGGTCCTCATCCGCAGTGAGCCAGTTGATCATGTTGAGGAACAGGTCGCGGTTGCCGTTGAAGCGGATGAAGCTGTTGCCCACCCACATGGAACTGCCCACCACCACAAACCGCCCCGGCGTCGTGCCATTGTAAGTGCCGGCGGCGGCCAGGGTGAGCGGGCCCTTTTTGTCCTTCCGGGGATCGATGCGGATGGAGCCGGAGCTGAGGTTGTTGGTGGCGTAGCTGTTGTCGCCGGTGGCGAAGAGCTTCTCGACAGTGGTCTTGTCCCCGTTCTTGGTGTCCAGCGTGCGGGAGAGCGGGAAGGCGGTGGCGACTTCTTTCAGATCGCGCACGATGGGATGGGATTCGTAGCTGGCCACGAGCGGCACTTCGGGGCCGAGCCCGAAGACCTGGCCGATGCCGCTGGTATCGAGCGCCAGGTCCTTGTCGAGGGTGACGCCCCAGCTTTGGAGCAGCGCGTCAAGGGTGGTGTTTTCGTCGGTCTGGGTGCGGCCGATGCTGAGCGCTGGGTCCATGAGGAAGAGCGCGTGGCCGCCGCCTTCGACGAAGGCCTTGATGGCGTCGGCCTCAGGCTGGATGTAGTCGTGCTGCGGGCCGCCGACGATCAGGACGGTGCAATCCTTGGGGACCCCGGGCTTGCCAGGCGCGGGAGGCGCCGCGGGAGCGGCTCCGGCTTTGGCTCCTGCCGGAGCAGGCGGCTCGGTGCCCTTGAGCAGCGAGATGGTCCTGGTCTTGTAGTTGTTGTGTTCGAGCGCATCCTTGATGGCGGAGTAGCCGCCGCCGCGCGGGTCGGTATCGTCGATGCTGTGCTCGCCGCTGCCGGAGACGAAGCAGGCGTTGCGCTCGCCCGATTTCAGCGAGCGGATGAGTGCTCCGGTGATCTCTTCTTCACTGAGGCTCTTGGCCTCTTCCGTGCGGAGGCCGCTGCTCACCAGGATATTGACATCGCGGCGGAAGCCGGCGGCTCTGGCCTGCTGGGGCTTCTTGACGGGATCGATGTAATCGACGTGGACCCTCGGGGAAAGCGCCGAATAGCGGTCCAGCAGGTCGCGCGCCTGGGGGAAGCGGCTGGCGTCGTCGAAGTAGGTGATGTGAACGTCGTTTTTCAGTCCCTTGACCACCTTGATGGTCTGGTCGGCGAGGCTGAACTCCTTGTTGGCGGTGGCGTCCCATGACTTGTCGTAGCGGTTCGCCAGGAAGTTGACGGCCGTCAGGACGGCGAGAATGACGACGATGTAGACGGCGACGTAGACGGTGTACTTGGTTTGCCTTGTCTTGAGCCACTCGTGAGACATGTTATGCCCTCCACCGCAGCGATTCCATCGATCGCGAAGTTGCAAACAGCGCGAAGAAGATAAAGGAAATGTAGAAGACCACGTCTTTCGAATCGAGCACCCCCTTGCCGAAGTTTTCGAAGTGGGTGACGATCGAAAGGTAATTGACCACCTGGGCGGGCACGGTGGAGTCAAAGGCCGTGAACCAGCTCAGCAGCCACAGCAGCAGGCAAACGAAGAAGGTGACGCCGCCGGCCACGATCTGGTTTTTGGTGGTGGTGGAGATGAAGGTCCCGATGGCCAGCAGGCAGCCGCCTTGCAGGAGCAGTCCGAGGTAGGCCACCAGCACCGGCTTGAGGTCCGGCTTGCCCCAGGCGAAGAGCAGCGCGATGTTGATCATCGACATGCCCAGGACACAGAGGTACAGGAGCATGGCGCCCAGCCATTTGCCGAGGATGATCTGGTTATCGCTGACGGGCGAGGTGAGCAGCAGCTCGATGGTGCCCGATTTTTTCTCTTCGGCGAAGAGCCGCATGGTGATCATGGGGATGAGGAACAAAGCCACGGTGGAGGCGAAGCCCAGCAGCGGGCGGATGATCTGCTCGTTGACGTTCATGGTCTGGCCTCCGCCCATCATCTGGGACTGGAAGCTGAAGCGGACGAAGTCGCGGGTGGCGGTGTAGAAACCGAAGCCGAAGATCAACCCGAACAACGCCAGGACCGCGTAGGCGATGGGCGAGGCGAAATAACTCTTGAGTTCTTTGCGGCAGATGAGGAGTACGTTTTTCACTTCTTGTCTCCTTCCTTAACTTGGTCCTTCTGCTCGGCGGCGGTGAGCTGGAGGAAGATGTCCTCGAGGCTGAGGCCGACGGCGCGCAACTCGCTGAGGCTCCAGCCGGCATTGACCACGGTGCGGGCGAGCTCGGCGCGAATGTGGCGGCCTTGCAGACTCTCAATTTCGAAAGTGAGCCGGCCGTTTTTGGAATCCTTCATCACCACGCGGCTGACGCCGGCCACCTGCTCCAGGCGCTGGAGCACGTCACTGGGGTCGGGCCAGCCGTCGGCGGCTTCCACTTCGAGCGCCACGGCTTCGGAGCCGCGCAGGCGATTGGTGAGGTTGGCAACCGAATCGATGGCCACCAGCTTGCCGCGGTCGATGATGATGACGTGTTCGCAGGAATGCTCCACTTCGGAGAGGATGTGGGTGCTGAGGATGATGGTGTGCTCGCCGGCGAGCGACTTGAGCAGCTCGCGGATTTCGATGATCTGCTTGGGATCGAGACCGGAAGTGGGCTCGTCGAGGATCAGGACGGGGGGGTTGTGGATGATGGCCTGGGCCAGGCCCACGCGCTGGCGGAAGCCCTTGGAAAGCTTGCCGATGAGGCGCGTTTGGACGTCGCCGATGGCGCAGCGGCCCACCACGTCATCGATTCGGCGATCAAGGTCGGCGGAGGGGATGCCCTTGAGCTTGCCGACGAAGGTGAGATACTCGATCACCTCCATTTCGGGATAGAGGGGCGGCGATTCCGGCAGGTAGCCGATACGCTTCTTGACCTCCATGGGGTTCTCGAGCACGTCGAAGCCGGCGACGTTGGCGGTACCCATGGTGGGGGGGAGAAAGCAGGTAAGGACCCGCATGGTGGTAGTCTTGCCGGCGCCGTTGGGGCCGAGGAAGCCGACGATTTGGCCCTTTTCGACCTCGAAGGAGATATTATCCACGGCGACAGTGCGGGCGTATCGCTTGGTTAGACCTTGCACTTTAATCATATTGAAGTGTTCCAGACCAGACAGGCGGTCGACTGAAATTCCATGATACGGACGGCGGGGAAGGGTTGTCAAACGGGGGCCGGGGGCCATGCGCCGCTCGTATCAGCTACAGTAGAGACTTGTCATTCGCTCTGGTTCAAAGTCCGGGGATAGCCGCGCCGGCGCTGGCCACGGTGGTGGGACTGGCGGGCGCGGCGCTGGGGCTGTGGCTCACCGGGTTGCGGCGGCGCGCCAGGGTGGTGGTGCCGTTCAGCGCGGGGGTGCTGCTGGGGGTGGCGCTGTTCGGGCTATTGCCGGAACTGGCGGTGGAACTGGGGTGGACGGCCAGCCTGATTCTGTTCGCGGCGGGGTATGGGCTGCTGCTGGCGATTAACCGGTACGCATATCCCGTATGCCCCACTTGCGCGCACGATCACGATCACAACGCCTGCGCGACGGAATTGCACGGCTTTGCGGGTCCACTGATTGCGGCGGCGGCACTGCACAGTTTCCTGGACGGCTGGAGCGTGGCGACGGTGCAGTTGACGGCGCCGCTGGGGCTGAGGGTGGCGGTGCCGCTGGCGGTGGCGCTGCACAAACTGCCGGAAGGGATGGCGCTGGGCGGGATTCTGCGGGCCGCGGTGAAACGGCGCACGGCGGCGCTGGGGTGGTGCCTGGTGGCGGAAGGGACGACGGCAGTGGGCGGCGCGACGGGCCTGGCGATGGCGCCGCACCTGGGGACGGAGTGGATCACGTATCCGCTGGGGATCGCGGCGGGCTGGCTGTATTACCTGGGCTTCCACGCGGTGCACGAGGAGTGGAAACGGAGCGGCGCGGGTCCGGCGTTCGTATCGGCACTGGCGGGAGTGGCGGGCGCGGCGGTGATTCAGAGAGGGGCGGAAGCGCTGTTCCGGTAGGGCAGAGTGTCCGTAAGCCTACCCTATAGGCGCGGTGGGAATCCGCCGATAGATCCAGTAGTTACCCAAGCTGCCAGGACCGTTGGCTTGGGGCTACAATACGGAGAATAGGCTCTCCGAAGCCTGGTTCGAGAAGCTCCGGGCTTGCGGAGGGCCAAGCAAGACATCACCGGACACACGGGAGGCGAATATGGGCCCCCATCGCGCCGAAGCCAATCTCTCAGCTTTGATCGAGAGCACCGAAGACCTTATTTGGTCGGTGGATCTTAACTACAGGCTGCTGACGTTCAACAGGGCATTTTACGACAACATCCAGCGAAATTTTGGCGTCCGGTCGGCGGTGGGCATGCGGGCGGAGGACTTGCTGCCGCCGGAGAGAGCGGAATTATGGCGTCCACTATACGAGCGTGCGCTGTCGGAAGGGCCCTTCCGGCTGGAGTATTCGCTAGTCGATGGCCGGATCTTGGAACTGGCTTTCAACCGAATCGTCCAGGATGGTGAAAAGACGGGCATTTCGGTTTTCGGGAAGGACATCACCGAACGGAAAGCGGCCGAGGCCGCGCTACGGGAAGCGGAGCGGAAATACCGGGATATATTCGAGGGGTCCCTCGAGGGCTTCTATCGAGTAACACCTGAGGGAGCGACTCTAGTTGCGAACCCCGCCCTGGCAGCGATCCTGGGTTACGAATCGGCGCAAGAGGTCGTAACTGCGATTACCGACTCGGCTCATCAGGTGTGGCTGGACCTGGACGAGCGGTCGCGGTATTTGCGGCTACTCGAACAGCATGAAGCCGTGCGCGGGTACGAGTGCCCGTGGAAGCGCAAGGACGGGACCGCAATTTGGGTTTCGATTAACAGCCGAAAGGTTTATGGAAAGGATGGACGGGCGCTTTACATCGAAGGCTTCGTCGAAGACATTACCGAACGGAAAAAGGCGGAGGCCCGACTACAGGCTCAATACAAGAGGTTTCAAAGTATCATCGAGAACACCGATGCCGGGTATTTCCGAATCGGCATGGACGGCTGCTACGAGGACGTGAACCCGGCGTGGCTGCGGATGCACGGATTCACCCGCCGGGAGGACGCCATCGGGCTGCATTTCTCGGCGGTTCAGGTTCCGGAGGACGCAGGCAACGGGGAAGTGATTATCGGAGCTGTTGAGCGAGGCGAACCCATACGAAGCGGCGAGTTTTCCAGGTTGCGCCGGGACGGGAAGATTGGCTACCACAGCTTTTCAGCCAATCCCGTACTGGATGGCGATCGGGTGATCGGGATCGAAGGGTTTTTGGTCGACACCACCGAACGGAAGGCAGCCGAGCGGGAGAAGCGGCATAGCGAACAGCAATACCGGTCGCTCTTTAACTCCATGCAGGAAGGGGTTGCTCTGCAGAAGCTGATCTGGTCCAACGGCATTCCGGACAACTGCATACTGCTGGATGTAAATCGACGCTTCGAAGAGATCCTGGGAATGAAGCGCGAGCATGTCGTGAACAAGCTGGCGACCGAGGTGTACGGGACCGAATCCGCTCCGTACCTGGAAGAGTATGCGTCGGTCGTGGAGGGGGGAAGGCCCCTTCAGTTCGAGACTTACTTTCCGCCCTTGGACAAGCATTTTGTCATTTCGGTGACACCTATAGACGAGGACCTCTTCGCCACGATCTTTTTCGACGTTACGGAACAGAAGAAAACCAAGGAGCGGTATGAGTTGATTTCCGAGAACGCCGCGGATGTGATTTGGTTGTGGGACCTGGAAGAAGATCGATGTGTCTATGTCAGTCCATCGGTACAACAGTTGAGAGGGTTCTCACCCGAAGAGATTATGGCTCATTCCCTGGACCAGGCGATGCCAGGCGATAGTTACCGGAGGGCCGTCGCCGAGATCGAAGGTCGCAGAGCGGCTGTGGAATCGGGCGACGAGGGCGCGCGCATCCAAACGAATGAAGTGGAATATCTCCGCAAAGACGGCACAACCGTAGCCACGGAAACCGTCACGAAACTGGTTTCGGATGCGCGCGGAAAAATACGCTACATTATCGGCGTCAGCAGAGAAATCACCGAACTGAAACGCGCGGAAGCCGAGAAGGCCAAGATAGAAGATCAGTTGCGCCAGGCTCAAAGACTGGAGAGCGTGGGAAGGCTGGCGGGCGGGGTGGCGCACGATTTCAACAACCTGCTGACTGTGATCAACGGGTACAGCCGGCTGCTGCTGGGCAGCCTGAAGGCGGGCGATCCGCTAAGGGACGGCCTGGAAGAGATCCACAGGGCCGGAGAGCGGGCCGCGGGATTGACGCAACAACTGCTGGCTTTCAGCCGCAAGCAGATGCTGCAACCGCGGGTGCTCGATCTGAACCGCGTGGTGGACGAGATGCGACGGATGCTGGAGCGCTTGATGGGCGAGGACGTGGAGGTGTGCGTCAAGCTGCCGGCGGAAGCGGCGACGATCTGCGCCGATCGGCACCAATTGGAGCAGGTGCTCATGAACCTGGCGGTGAACTCGCGGGACGCCATGCCGCAAGGCGGCGAGTTTTCGATCGAGACGGGCTTTGTGGAATGGGGCGCGAGCCAAGTCCAATCGCATCCGGGGGCGCACGCGGGACCCTACGTCATGCTGGCGGTGAGCGACACCGGCGTGGGCATGAGCGAAGAGACGCGCGGGCACATCTTCGAACCGTTCTTCACCACCAAGGGAGTGGGTAAAGGGACTGGACTGGGGCTGTCGACGATCCATGGCATCGTGGAGCAGAGCGGCGGCTACGTGGAGGCCGACAGCGAGGTGGGGCGCGGGACGACGTTCAAAATCTACATGCCCAGGGTGGTGGACGCGCAGGCCGAATGCGGAGAGCCGGAAGCGGTTCCGGCGATGGGGGGCAAGGAGACGGTGCTGGTGGTGGAGGACCAGGCGGAGGTCCGGAGATATACGACTGCCGCGCTGAGGGTTTACGGCTACCAGGTGATCCAAGCGGCCAACGCCGACGAGGCGCTGCTGCTGTGCGAGCGGGAGTGCGAGCGCATCGACCTGATCTTAACCGACGTGGTGATGCCGAGCATGAGCGGGGCGGCACTGGCGGAGCGGCTGAAGAAACGCTGGCCTGGAATCAAAGTGATATTCATGTCGGGCTACACCGACGACACCATCGTGCATCATGGGGTTCTGGAGGAGGATGCGGAGTTCATTCAGAAGCCGTTCAGTCCCGATCAGTTGGCCATCAAAGTCCGGGAAGTGCTGATGGCGCCGGTGGTCCCGGCTCGCATCGTTGTGGCGGACGACGAAGCCGGAGTACGCAGTTTTCTGCGGACGGTGCTGGAGGATGGGGGCTATCAGGTGATTGAGGCGACGAATGGAAAGGAGGCGCTCGAAGAGGTGCGGGCCGGAGGGGTGGACCTGGTGATCACCGACCTGGTGATGCCCGAACAGGAGGGGCTGGAGACCATACGGGCCCTGCGCAAGGACGCAGCCGGCATCGGAATCATCGCGATATCGGGTGCGTTCGGAGGACGGTTCCTGGAAATAGCCCGCATGCTGGGAGCGCATGCGGTGCTGAGCAAGCCGATGAGCGGTGAACTGCTACTGGCCAAGGTGGCAGAGGTGCTGAAGTCGCGGCGGTGAGTTGTGGCCCCGCGGTTTCCGGAACAGTTCGGAAGCGCGACGGTTTATGCACAAGTTTGCCACAAGCTGGTCCCGGTAAGTCTATGGACTGGCGGGGCAAAAAATTTGTTGAAAAAGACCGGCGGAGGTGAAATGCGGCTGGCTTTTCAAGCGGCGGTCGCGCTACAAAGAGAGAGTCCATTTAGGCAGTTGCGCAGCCGGGATGGCAAATCTCGGGGGAGGTGGTCATCCTGGTTGCGCAGGCTTGGCCCTACGCGGCGACGTGGGCGTGGACGGGCGAGAGCCAGGCGTAGCGGTCGGGCTTGGCGCCGTTGATGATTCCGAAGAATTCCTTTTGCAACTTCTCGGCCACCGGTCCGCGGCGGCCCTTCCCAACCGGAATGCGATCGATGGAGCGAATGGGGGTGATTTCGGCGGCGGTGCCGGAGAAGAAGACTTCATCGGCGATGTACAGCATTTCGCGGGGGACGATGGTTTCAACCAGCGGAATGCCGAGATCGCGGGCCAGCGTCAGGATGGCGTCGCGGGTGATTCCGGGGAGCACGGAAGCGCCCAGCGGCGGGGTGTGGATCTTGCCGTCGCGCACTACGAAGATGTTTTCGCCGGAGCCTTCGCTGACATAGCCGGCGGCGTCGAGCGCGATTCCCTCGGAGTAGCCGTTGGCCAGGGCTTCCATCTTGATGAGCTGGGAGTTCATGTAGTTGGCGCCGGCCTTGGCGAGAGCGGGCAGAGTGTTGGGCGCCAGGCGGGTCCAGCTCGAGACGCACACGTCGACGCCTTCGGCGAGGGCTTCATCTCCCAGGTACTTGCCCCACTCCCAGCAGGCGATATAGATGTCAATCGGGTTCTTGAGGGGGTTCACGCCGACCTCGCCGTATCCGCGCAGCACGATGGGGCGGATGTAACAGCCACCCATGTGGTTGACACGGACGAGTTCGATCATGGCTTGGGCGAGCTGATCGGGGGAGAAGCCGAGATTCTCCATGCGGTAAATCCGCGCCGAATCGACCATGCGGCGGATGTGCTCGCGCAGGCGGAAGATGGCGGGTCCGGTGGGCGTGGAGTAGCAGCGGATTCCTTCGAAGACGGAGCTGCCGTAGCTCACCACGTGCGAGAGGACGTGGATGGTGGCTTCGTCCCATCGAATGAACCGGCCGTTATGCCAGATCTTTTCAGTGGGCGTGAACATGCGTCAATTATAGCGTAGGGCTTCGGGGATTCGAGCGGACGCCGCGTTTGGCGCGGGCGTGGATTTCTCCGATGTTCAGGCCGGTAAGGGCGGTGGCAAGGGCGCCGCCGAGGAGCAGCGGGAAAGCCTGCGCGCCCAGCAGGATGAACGAGAACGTCTTGGCATCGTTGGTTTCAACGTCGAAGAGCCGGAGCGCCACCACGCAGGCGGCATTCAGCAGGCCGACATTGCCGGGAGCGTTGGGGACCACGGTTGCCACGCGGATGATGGCGAGCACGCCCGCCGCGGCCCAGAAGGATAGGTCCAGCAGGTACGATTTCATGAGGGCATAGACCGTGAGAACCTGCAGCAACAAATAAAGCAGGCTGATGAGGGAGGTCATGCCGAGGGTGCGCACATTCCCCATCAGTTGCAGGCCCTCAGCGACATGGCGCATGGTGGAGGACCAGCGGCTCTCGCTGGTTACGGCGCGGGCCGGGCGCCTCGTGAATGCAATCCAGAACAGGCCGCCGATGCTCAGGAAGATAAGCGCGCTCAGGACCTGCACCAGGATGATGAGGTCCTTGGGGATTTTTCTCACGAAGCCGGCGGTGATCAGGAAGGCGAGCAACATCCAGACGCCATCTATGAGACGCTCGACGGCGGCAGAAGCGAAGCCCAGCGAGAGCCGCAGGTCGTTCCAGTGAGCCAGCAGGTAGCAGCGGATCAGTTCACCGGCGCGCAGGGGGAGCACTTCATTGGCGAAGAGCCCGACAAAAATGGCCTGCACGGTGCGCCAGAGGCGCAGCCGGACCACGGGGGCCAGCAAGGTGTTCCAACGCCAGCCGTGCGCGACGTAAACAGCGAGGTCGGCCAGGATGGAGACGCTCACCCACCTCCAATCGAGGGAGCGAATGTCGTGGGGGAGGCCCTTGATGGCATAGCCGTGGAGCACCCACAGAAGGCAGCCGACGGCAACGCCATAGCCTAGCCAGTGGGGCAGCCAGGAAGGCATTTTGCGGCGCGAAGGCGAGTTGCTCATCCGATCGAGTGATCTCCGGGTGTCACGAGTTCATGATAGCGTGGCGACGCGGCGGAACATTTCGGCGAATCCTTCGAACGGGATTTGTTGGGCGCGGAGTGAGGCTTCGGGCCAGGCATCCACCACTTCCTTTCCGTAGAAACCAGCGAGGTTGTTGCGGAGGGTCTTGCGCTTCTGCCGGAAACATTGGGCCACGAAGCGGAGGAAGGCGTCGCGGTCGGGCAAGCCGGGGTTGGGGGCGCGCGGCTCGAGCAGCACGACGGCCGAATCGACTTTGGGCGGCGGGTGGAAAGCCGCCGGCTTCACTTCGAAGAGCAGGCGGGCGCGGGCGAAGAGCGCGGTCCTGACGGTGAGGTATCCATATTCGCGGTCACCGGGGCGCGCCACCAGCCGTTCGGCGACCTCCTTCTGAATCAGGAAGACGGCGCGGGGCGGGTTGAGCAGAAGCACCTTCTCGAGAATCGGCGAGGCGATGTAGTAGGGCAGGTTGCCGGCGATGGTGGCGCGGCCCCATTGCGCGAGGTCGGTTTGGAGCACGTCGGCGCAGACGATTTCGAGGCGCGGCTGGGCCGCGAATTTGAGATGCAGGCGCTCGACCAGGCGCGGGTCCACCTCGACGGCCACTACGCGCGCGGCGCGCTTCAGCAGCTTTTCGGTTAAAGCACCGCGGCCCGGGCCGATTTCGACGACCAGATCCTGGCGCGCGGGACAGGCCGCCGCGGCGATGCGCTCGAGGATGGATCCCCGAATGAGGAAATGTTGTCCGAGTTTCCGCGGTGGCACGCCAGCGCCGTCAGCCTCGCACGCTGATCTGGCTGCGGCGGAAAGAAACCAGCACCTTGCCCCACGTGGGCCGGCCAAAAACAGTAGCCGGAGCGAAGCGCGAAAACAGGACCAGGTTGCTCTCGATTTCCGGCGTCATGCTGCCCTCGGTGACGACATAACCCTGGACCCGGCCGCGCTCGTCGATAGTCACCTCGACCATGGTTTCACCGCAGGTGTCCACCGGGTTCATCTCCTCGAGAGCGGGGTCGGTGTAAAGCCTCCACAGGGGCACGTCGTTGCGGAAGTTGTGCGGAAAGGCCAGGCTGGGGACGAGCATGGCGAACAGCACCAGAGCGGAAAGCACGCCGCCGGCGAAGGGCAGCGCCATGGGCCGCATGAGGTTTTCGAAGACCAACTGCATGCGTCCGGCCCAGCGGTGCATGCGGGCGGCAAGACCCACGTGCGAAAGGCGCCGCAGGCGCTCGCTGAGGGCAAGCGTGCGCAATCCCTCCAGCAGGCGAGCGGGTAATTCAGGCTTGTCGAGCTGGCGGAGCGCCGCGCGCAACTCACGCATGGATTCGAATTCCGCGCCGCACCGGCGGCACGATTCGAGGTGCGCCAAAACACTCTCCTCCTCCCTGGCCGTAACCCTCCGGTCGAGGAGTGAGGAAACCATTTCATGCATGTCGTCACAGCTCATAGCTTCCATTCACTCTGCCGTCTTCGGCACCAATCGCAAGGCCGGCCTGGAATTCAGGCTTCCCGCGAGTTCTTCCCGCAGGGCTTCGCGGCCCCGCAGGATTCGAGACTTGACGGTCCCCAGGGAGACACCAAGGATTCCCGCGATTTCCTCATAGCTGAGGTCCGTGATGTCCCTGAGCACCACGGATTCGCGGAAAACGGGATTAATTCTTTCGAGCGCCGCCGCAATCATGACGTGCTGTTCGCGATCTAAGGTTACGTCAAACGGCGAGCGGCTGTTGTCCGGTACGACCTCCTCCCAGTCGCGGGTTTCTTTCGGTTTTGCGTCCAGATCCACTTCGCGGTGGCGGTGCCGAAAAAACCATCGCCTGGCGTTATGCGCTTCGTTCACGGTGATGCGGTAGATCCACGTCTTCAGGGTGCTCTGTTGGCGGAAGTTTCCGACATTGCGGAAAACTTTCAGGAAAACCTCCTGGACCACGTCACAGGCCTCGGAAGGGTCGTTCAGCAGCCGCAAAGCCAGCGTATAGACGGGTTGCTGGAAGCGGGTGAGCAATTCCTCGTAGGCCCATTCAGCCCCTTCGCGCAGGGATTCCACCAGGCGGAGATCGTCCGATTCCGCGTCTTCCGCCGTTTTTTCCGGGCTTAAGTCCAAGATTGAAGCGGCCACCAATAGCCTCGCATTCAGCCTGACTTCAAACTAACAGGAAAACATCAGCCCTGCAAAGTGATAGACACCCGCAGGGGTGAAAAAGTTCCCGAGCGCGCGAGCGCGTGCGCTACAATCCGAGTGAGCCAAGCCATGAGAAAAGCGGGTTGGACGGTTTTGCTGGGGGCACTGGCGGGGATGGGGCAGGCGGCGTTGACCGCGGCGCCCATCAGCGCCCTGATTATCGATGGGCAGAACAACCACGACTGGAAGTCGACCACTCCGGCGCTGAAGAAGATCCTGGAGGACGGCGGCCTGTTCCAGGTGGAGGTGCTGACGACCCCTCCCAAGGGCGGCGACTTCGTGGTCTTCAAACCGGAATTTGGCAAGTACCGGGTGGTGATCTTGAACTACAACGATTTCCCCAACGGCAGCAAGTGGCCGGCGGAGGTTCAGGCGGCCTTCGAGAAATACGTTCGGGAGGGCGGCGGCATGGTCTCGTACCATGCGGCGGACAACGCTTTTCCGGAGTGGACGGCGTACAACCTGATGATCGGGATCGGCGGCTGGATGGGGCGCAACGAGAAATCGGGGCCGTTGTGGTACTTCCGCGAGGGCAAGCTGGTGTCGGACACGTCGCCGGGCATTGCCGGCAACCACGGTGCGCGGACGCCGTTCCGGGTGGTGATCCGCGACCGCCGGCACCCCATCACCAGGGGGCTGCCGGAAGTGTGGATGCACGCTGCCGATGAGTTGTACTCGAAGATGCGCGGCCCGGGCGAGAACATGACGGTGCTGGCGACGGCGTACTCGGACCCGGCCAACAAGGGGAGCGGGCACGACGAGCCGATGCTGATGGCGCTCGGCTTTGGCAAGGGGCGGGTTTTTCACACCACGCTGGGCCACGACGTGGCGGCCATGGAGTGCGTAGGCTTCATGGTGACGCTGCGGCGCGGAACCGAATGGGCCGCGACCGGGAAAGTGACGGCGAAAGTGCCCGCGGACTTCCCGACGGCGGACCAGGTGAGCACGCGGCCCTTACGGTAACCTAGGGTTCATGCCCGTCATATCCGCACCCGATCTTACGCAATTCACGGAAGAGATCCTGGTAGCCGCGGGAGTGCCGCCGCACAAGGCCGCCATCACGGCCGCTTCCCTGGTGGCCTCCAACCTGCGCGGCGTGGATTCACACGGCATCCAACTGGTGCCGTTTTACGTGGACAAGTTGCTGGCGGGGGCAATGGACCCGCACACCGACGGCCGGGTGATTTCGGAAAACGGCGCGTGCCTGGTGTTCGACGGGCAGAACGGCATCGGGCAGTGGATCGCGGAGACGTGCTGCGGCCACGCGGTGCGCATCGCCGGGAAGCAGGGGATGGCGCTGGTGGTGGCGCGCGAGTCGAACCACTTCGGCGCGGCGGCGTGGTGGGCGCAGAAGATGCGGGCGGCGGGGCAGATCGGAATCGTGATGTGCAACGCCTCGCCCATCGTGCCGCCCTGGCAGGGGAAGCAGGGGCGGGTGGGCACCAACCCGATCTCCATGTCGGTGCCGGGGCCGTGGCTGCTGGATATGGCGACCACCACAGTGGCGGCGGGTCGCGTCTTCAAAGCGTTCCTCAACCGGCAGCCGGAAATCCCGGCGGGGTGGGCGTTGAACTCCGAAGGCCTGCCCACCACCGACACCGCCGAGGCGTACCAGGGAATGCTCATGCCGCTGGGCGGCTACAAAGGCAGCGGCCTGGCCATGATGGTGGAGATTCTGTGCGAGGTGCTGGTCGGCGGCGCCATGCCCAACCAGGTGAGCGGCATTCGCTCCCGCGGCAAGGCGGCGCGGGTGAGCCAGGTTTACATAGCGATTGAAGTGGCGCGCTTCATGCCGGTGGAGGAATTCACCGCGCGCGTGGAGATGCTGGTGAACCTCGTCAAGACGTCGGCCGCGGCGCCGGGCTACGACGAGGTGCTGGTGGCGGGCGATCCGGAGTGGCGCACGGAGGCCGAGCGGCGCCAGCACGGCATTCCGCTCGCAGAGGGGAACTGGGAAGAGCTATGCAAGACGGCGGCGCGGGTGAAAGTGGCGGCGCCGGTCCGCTAGAATGGAACCAGGTGCTGGTCTCCATCTCTCCCAAGCCGGGCCAAGGAACAGGCGGGCCTCCACGCCCGCAGTGGCTGCGCGCGCCGGCGCCGGGGGGAGCGAACTATCGCGATCTGAAGGAACTCATCGGGCGGCTGCGGCTGCACACGGTTTGCGAAAGCGCGGCTTGCCCCAACGTGGGCGAATGCTGGAACCACCGGACGGCCACGTTCATGATCCTGGGAAACGTGTGCACGCGGCGCTGCGGATTCTGCGCGGTGGAAAAGGGCGCGCCGCTGCCGGTGGATTACGATGAGCCGCGACGGGTGGCCGCGGCGGTGGAAGCCATGGGGTTGAAATTCGCGGTGATCACCAGCGTCGACCGCGACGACCGCGCGGATGGCGGCGCGGAACTGTTCGCTCTGACCATCCGCGCCATCCGCGAGCGCGTTCCCGGCTGCGGCGTTGAGGTGCTGACGCCGGATTTCCAAGGCAAGCGCGAGGCCGTCGAGACAGTAATGGAAGCCGCGCCGGATGTGTTCAACCACAACACCGAGACGGTGCCGAGGCTCTACCGCCAGGTGCGGCTGGGGGCGCGCTACGAGCGTTCGCTGGAAGTGCTGGCTCACGCCAAGCGCGTGGCGCCCGGCACGCCGACGAAATCCGGCCTGATGCTGGGGCTGGGCGAGACCGCCGCGGAGGTGCTCGAAGTGATGCGCGATCTGCGCGCGCGGGGCGTCGATATCCTGACGGTGGGCCAATACCTGCGGCCATCGCCCAGGCACCTGCCCATCGCGCGCTACGCGACGCCGGAGGAGTTCGAGGACCTGCGCCGCGCGGGATACGAGATGGGCTTCGCGCACGTGGAATCGGGCCCGCTGGTGCGCAGCTCGTACCACGCGTCGCAGGCGGTGAAGCAGCCGGCGAATCCTTCCCCTCCGTTTGCACATCGAACATATTGAAGCGTATCCCGCCATTCGGAGAAAGAATGTTCCTGAAATCCCCTAAAGCAACTGTTGCCCTGGCGGCGCTCATCCTGGCCGGCGCCGCGATTTGGGCCGATGTCCCGTCGCACGGACCCACCCTCACCGGGAAGGCCGCCTTCACCGACTATTCTCAGGAGAAGCCGGGAACCCGGCGCAAACTTACCGTGGCCGACCTGCCGGAGCCATTTGCGACTCCCTCCGTGGACAATGGCCCGGACCGCACGGCGAACATGATTGCGCGGCCCACGGACGCGTGGCCTCAAGCTCCCCAAGGATTCAAGGTGGAACTGTATGCGACGGCCCTGGGAAATCCCCGGCTGGTGCGAACGGCGCCCAACGGGGATCTCTTTCTGGCCGACAGCGAGCCGGGCAAGATCCTCGTCTTTCGGGGTGTGAGCAGCGACGGCAAAGCGCAACAGACCGGAGAATTCGCCACCGGGCTAAGCCAGCCCTTCGGGATTGCGTTTTATCCGCCGGGCCCCAATCCGAAGTGGATCTACGTCGGGAATACCGACTCCGTGGTGAGATTCCCGTACCAGAACGGCGACCTGAAGGCTCGCGGCGCGGCGGAGAAGCTGGCCGACATCCCCGGCGGAGGCCGGCTGCGCGGCGGCGGTCACTGGACCCGCGACGTGGTCTTCTCCAAGGACGGAACAAAAATGTTCGTCTCGGTCGGTTCGCACTCCAACGTGGATGACACCGACACGCATCCGGAGGAATACCACCGCGCCGACGTGCTGGAGTTCACTCCCCAAGGCAAGCTCGAGAAAGTATATGCCTATGGCATCCGGAATTGCGTGGGCGAGGCCATCAACCCGATCACCGGCGCGCTGTGGTGCTCCACCAACGAACGCGACGCTCTGGGCGACAACCTGGTGCCGGACTACATCACGCATGTCGAGGAAGGCGGCTTCTACGGCTGGCCCTGGTATTACATGGGTGGCCATCAGGATCCGCGGCATGCAGGAAAACATCCTGAGCTCAAGAGCAAGGTGCTGACACCGGATGTGCTTCTGCAACCCCATTTCGCCTCCCTGGAGATGCTTTTCTACGACGGGTCGCAGTTCCCCGCGGAGTATAAGGGGGACGTGTTTGCGGCGGAACACGGTTCCTGGAATCGGCAGAAACGCGCGGGATACGAAGTGATTCGCGTTCCACTCGACAACGGCCAAGCCACTGGCGAATACGAGGATTTCCTGACGGGCTTTGTGACGGCGGACGGCCGCGTGTGGGGCCGCCCGGTGGGCGTGGCAGTGGCGAAGGACGGTTCGCTATTCGTCAGCGACGATGGATCGCAGTCGATCTGGCGCGTGAGCTATACGGGCAGGTAAGCTGGTCAAACCTGATACTCCGTCTATGATGATGCTATACTCACTGTATGAGTAAGCGTCTTCAAGTCTTGCTTCCCGATCCCGAAATGTCCGACATCCAGCGCTTGGCCAAGCGTGAGCGTTTGACAGTTGGCGAGTGGGTCCGGCGAGCGCTTCGGGACGCGCGCGCGAGCCGGTCGGCGATTGACCCCGAAACAAAGTTGAAGGCTGTTCGGCGCGGTGCGAAGTTGTCGTTCCCGACCACCGACATCGAGCAGATGCTGAGCGAAATCGAGCGAGGTTACCAGCGTTGATCTTCATCGATTCGAACATTCCCATGTATTTGATGGGATCGGCACATCCCCACAAGACAGAGTCACAAGTCATCCTGGAGCGCCTGATTGCAGCGGGGGAGCGTCTCGTCACCGACGCGGAAGTGCTGCAGGAGATTCTCCATCGGTATGTGGCCATCGATAAGCGAGAGGCCATCGGACCCGCGCTCCAAGTAACTTTGGACATCGTCGACGAGGTGATCCCCATCGAAAAATCGGAGGTTTTGCGTGCCGGGGAGATCGTCCAGAGTCGTGTTCTAATGTCAGCCCGCAATGCCGTCCATATCGCAGTCATGGAGCGCCACGGTATCCGGTCGATCCTCAGCTTCGATGGCGATTTCGATCGCTGGCCCGGTCTGCAACGGATTCATCGGATTTGAGCTGAACCACCTCCGGAAATGTGATAAGCTAGCTTAAGCTGGCTGGTTGAGGAGGCGAATCGTGGAAATCGGAGCCTTTGAAGCGAAAAACAAACTCGGGATGCTCCTGGACCGGGTCGAATACGGCGAGGAAATCATCATCACACGTCACGGCAAACCCATCGCCCGCCTGGTTCCCAACGCCACCCGAATCGATAAGCTGCAAGCGCGCGCCGCGCTCGACCGCATTCGAGCGCGGGCCGGGAATCTGAAAGAAACATTTGACTGGGCGGCGGTAAAGGCGGATCGGGACGCCGGGCGGCCATGAGCATGGTCCTGGACAGTTCCGCCACCCTCGCGTGGGTGTATAGCGACGAGATCACGGAACCGATTCGTCATGTCTTCAACCTGGTCAGCGAGAGCGGAGCCTGGGTGCCAGGACTGTGGAAGCTTGAGGTGGCCAACATTCTGGAGATGGGCGCCAGGCGCGGTCGCCACGACGCCGCCTTTCGAAACTCGACACTGTCGGACCTCGCCCTCTTGCCGATCAGCGTCGATACCGAAACAGACCGGCAGGCGTGGGGAGCCACGCTCCAATTATCGGAGCGCCATGGCCTTACTATGTACGATGCGGCGTACCTGGAACTGGCGCTGCGGCGGGGACTGCCGCTGGCGTCTCTCGACGCCGAACTGCGCCGCGCCGCGCAGGCCGAGGGAGTCGCCGTCGTGGGGAGTTAATTGCCCATTGGCTCCCCGTCGTGGACACGTTTCGAACTTTGGCCTCTGGGAAGAAACCACTAAATGTTGGGGTTATCTGGTCACCGGCGGCGAGGCGACGGCGTCAACGAAATGGCGGTTGGAAATTGGTGCTACCGAAGTCTGGCTCCCCACACAACGAATTTCCAGCCGGTTTCTCCGGGCTCGGCCGCCGTTCGACCTCGGCCTGCAACTTTCGGGCGAACTGACCGCGCTGTTTCGCATATTCCGTAAAGACGGTTTCGAGTTTGGTATTTCGAACGTCCGTCGCCGCCGTGCGGTAGCTCAACTCACCATCCTTGCAAGTCTTGATAAGTATATTCAACTCTACAACCGTGTCTTCCGTGGTCATGCTTCTTTACCTCAGAACTCTCTCCGGACTTTCCATTGTGGCGCCCGCCTTCGTCAGATGGCTCTCAGCCAGCAGCAACCAGCAGTACCGGGCGTGCTTTATGAGTCTGCCACCGTTCCTCACCAACCGTCACTTTGAGTCGAAAGGATCATACGGAGGCGCTCACGGCGGAACATTCCTAAAACTGCGAAGCCGCGGGCGTTTTGAGTTCGCCGTGGCAGCGCTCGTCAAATAAGAGGCCATAATTCCAACATTACTTCGCCAGCAGCTTGCGGATAGATTCCAATTCGCGCCGACGTTTAGCGGTGGTCCTGGGATATGCGCTCTTGAGTTCGTTGAGCGCATCAAGGACAATCTGGGAGACAATCAACCGGGCATTCTCCTTATCATCGGCGGGAACGACGTACCAGGGCGCGTGATGGGTGCTGGTCGCGCTCAGACAGGCCTCATAAGCCTCCATGTACTGCTTCCAGTATTTCCTCTCGTGAATGTCGGCGAGACTGAACTTCCAGTTCTTGTCCGGATCGTCAATGCGCTCGAGGAATCGCTTTCGCTGTTCCTCCTGCGAAAGGTGGAGGAATACTTTAATGGTCCGCGTTCCGTTGCGATATAGGTGGCGCTCCAGGTCCCGAATGGAGCGATACCGCTCCTCCCAGATGGTTTTCTCGTCGCGCAACTCTTCCGAAAGCCCCTGGCTGCGGAGAATCTCCGGATGCACCCGAACAACCAGTACTTCTTCGTAATAGGAACGATTGAATATGCCGATGTGCCCGCGTTCCGGCAGACAGCGCGTCGTGCGCCAGAGAAAATCATGTTCCAGCTCGTCAGCGCTCGGCTGTTTGAAACTGAAGACCTGGCAGCCTTGCGGATTGACTCCGGACATGACGTGCCGGATGGCGCCGTCCTTGCCGGCGGCGTCCATCCCCTGAAAGATCAGCAGCAGCGCATAGCGGTCGGACGCGTAGTGAAGGCGTTGCAGCGAGCTCAACTCCTCAACGTGTTCTCCCAGGAGTTTTTGATACTCCTCCTGCGACCTGCAAAAGGGCTTTACAATCGTCGGCCACTCACTGAGTTGGACCTTCTTTCTGGGCCGCACCCGGAAATCCTTTGAATCGATCTTCATCTTCATTCCGCCTAACCTTTCCGAATCTCACGCTCCGCCTCAAGCCAGTCTTGGTCCGCCTGGCCACTGCGGCGGCCTCGCTGCTCGTAGAGTGCATAGGCTCGTGTGGCGATCTGGGGTGTAAGGTCGAGCGACTTCTTGGCCAACAGCGGGGCTTTCGTAGGGTCGAAAATCCGATAGGCGAGCAGTTTCACACGATCGTTCATGAGAGCCCAAACCAGAGCATAGCCCCAAACGAACGCTGCCCATCCCCAGCCGAGGGGCGTCATAAACAGCCCGTAAACCGCAATTAGAGTCGCCACCGTCTGTGTGCCGAGGACCGCCACCCATAAAATCCGCGCGGGGCGTATGGACCAGAACGGGCCGCGCGTGCGCGTCAGGAAAATCGTCAAATGTCCGGCCACGGACAGTTTCAGATACATCAGCGTCTGGATGTGTGCACGGTCGAGGTGAAAGACGCGCTCACCGAGATAAAACAGACCAAACGCGGCCACGACACCGATGACGCCCAGCACGGTGGAAACCCCCAGCACCATGCGCATGTTCCAGGCCTCGGGCTTATCCTTGTAATGAACGTTGTCATAGGCGATGGACAGGATGGCTCCGTCGTTGAGCAGCGCCAGCATCACGATCATCACCGCCGTCATCGGATAAAAGTTAAACACCAGGATCGCCAGCGTCATGAAGAACAGCACGCGCAACGTCTCGGCGATGCGGTAGATCGCGTAGCTGTTCATCCGCTGGAAGATCTTCCGGCTTTCCTTGATCGCGTCGATAATCACCGACAGGCCGGACGCCAGCAGCACGATGGACGCCGCCGCGCGCGCCGCGTCCGTCGCGCCGGAAACCGCGATGCCGCAGTCGGCTTTCTTCAGCGCGGGGGCGTCATTTACCCCGTCGCCGGTCATGCCGACAATGTGGCCCCGCTGCTGCAGGACGTCCACAATGTGGAACTTATGTTCGGGGAATACCTGGGCGAAACCGTCCGCTCTTTCGATGGCCTCAGCCGACTGCGCCGACTCTTGATACTTGACGTCGCCCAACGCACTGGCATCCAGGATGTTCGTACCCATCCCCAGTTGCCGGGCGGTTTCTCGAGCGATCGCCGTTTGATCGCCCGTTACCATCTTGACGTCCACGCCCATCTGCCGGGCGCTCGCAATGGTTGCTTTGGCTTCCTCGCGAGGCGGATCGAACAATGGCAGCACGCCGATGAACCGCCATTGGCCCTCCTGATCCGCACGTGCCACGCCCAAGGAACGGAAGCCTCGTCCTGCAAATTCATTGACGGCTTTCTCGACGGCGGGCTTTACCTCACCAGAGTTGGTCGCCATTTGCAGAATCACCTGCGGCGCTCCCTTGGCCACAAAGAACTGCTTTCCGTCCCCTCCTTTGACGGTGGCTTCCGTGCGCTTATGTACCGGGTCGAACGGCTGGAAATGGAGTACCTGATAGCCTTTTAACGCTTGATCGTTCTTCAGGCCACCGATCACGGCCAGGTCGATGGTGTCCTTGTCTTCCGCGCGGGAAGCTAGTGCGGCGTAGAGGATGACTTGGTCGACAGGGATATTGTTGACGCTGAACGGATCGCCCAGCGTCAACTTGTTCTGGGTCAAGGTGCCGGTCTTGTCGGAGCACAGCACGTCCACGCCAGCTAGTTCCTCGATAGCAGCCAGCCGGGTCACAATCGCTTCTTTTTTCGCTAGCAGACGAGCGCCCACCGCCATGGTCACCGACAGCACCGTGGGCATTGCCACGGGAATCGCGGCTACGGTCAGCACCAAGGCGAACTGCAGCGTGGAGACGATCGGGTCGCCGCGGAAGAGTGCGACGGTAATGATCACCGCCACCAGCGCCACTGCGAGAACAATCAAGTAATCGCCGATCTTCAGCACGGCACGCTGGAAATGGCTGACGGTGTGCGCCTCCTCGACGAGTTGCGCCGTTTTGCCGAAGTAGGTGTTGGCGCCAGTGGCGTACACCATGGCTTCGATTTCGCCGCGGCGCATAATCGACCCCGAAAACACCGCCTCGCCGGGTTTGCGCTCGGCGGGCAGAGATTCGCCCGTCAACGCGGACTGATCCACCGACACTGGGTCGCCCGCCAGCAAACGCGCATCCGCCGGCACAATGTCGCCCAGGCGCAGGCGGATGACGTCGCCCGGCACCACTTCACGCGCCGCCGGGTCGGTCCACTTCCCATCGCGTTTCACCTTGGCCTTGACCGCCAACTTGGCCTTCAGGGCAGCGATGGCGTTGCCCGCCTGGCGCTCTTCCCAGAACCCGACCACGGCGTTGGAAACCAGCAGAAGAAGGATGATGAAGAAATCCGGCCAGTGCCGGACCACGCCCGACAGTATCACGGCCACTTCGATCATCCACGGGATGGGGCCCCAAAAGTAGGTGAGGAATTTCAAAAACGGATTGGTTTTCTTTTCTTCAATTTCGTTAGGCCCATATTGGGTCAGCCGTTTCTGCGCCTCGGCCTGACTGAGACCGTCCGGCGACGACCCCAGTT